>SAMEA3387467__coassemble_6316_pt1 | contig 3276 bp, 1 predicted proteins | sample SAMEA3387467__metabat2_low_PE_020 | metagenome-assembled genome bin SAMEA3387467 (sample SAMEA3387467) | Felis catus | biome: Faeces | place: United Kingdom | collected 2012 | reverse complement strand
ATGCCATTGATTAAACCAACCACAAAGATGATGGCACAGGCAGCCAGAGCCAGCAACCCTAAGTTCTTGCCCAGTTTTGCCAGCTTTTTCTGCAGAGGGGTCTGACCATCTTCTGCACCTTCCAGCAGACCGGCAATCTTGCCCATTTCGGTGTCCATGCCGGTAGCGGTGACAACGGCATCGGCAGTACCGTAGGTGATGGAGCAGCCGGAGAAGACCATGTTGCTGCGGTCGCCCAGAGGAGCTTTTTCTTCCACCACAGCGTCAGCGTCCTTTTCGGAAGGAACCGATTCGCCGGTGAGGGCGGATTCTTCGCTCTTGAGGTTGGAGCTGTCAAGCAGGCGGGCATCGGCAGGGACAAAGTCGCCGGCTTCCAGATGGATGATGTCGCCGGGCACCAGCAGGGAGGCGTCAATGACCTCGGTCTTGCCGTTTCGCAATACCCTGGCATGTGGGGCAGACATATTTTTTAAAGCGTCCAGCGCCTTTTCCGCCTTGCTCTCCTGCATCATACCCATGATGGCGTTGAGAACGACGATCAGAAGGATGAGCACCGGCTCAAAAAATTCCATCGGGTCCCCTTCCACGCAGGCAATACCAAAGGAAATGGCTGCCGCGATGAGCAGGATGATAATCATGACATCTTTAAACTGGTCGAAGAAGCGCTGCAGATTGCTCTTCTTCTTTTTCTCCTTCAGGCGGTTGGGACCGTATTGCTCGGTCAGCTTTTCCACCTGCTGGGTGGAAAGTCCGGTCTGCGGATTGCTCGATAGACTTTCCAGGACCTCTTGCTTCTTTTGATAATGATACAACAAAGTAAAAACCTCCCGTCATTTTGGTTTTTGTTGCTATTAAAAGTTTATCAGCCGAGACGATGGTTTGCACTGGACAAATGGGGAGAATGTTACACTTTTCCCCGCCAAAGTAAAAGCGTTACTTTTTGGGACGGTTTTGCCAATCTGTCCCAAAAATAAGCAAAAGAAAGAATTCACTCGAATCAGGAGAAGAAGAGAGATTTTCGTTGGATTTTGATTGAATTTTACAGAGGGATATGATAATATTTTCTATAAGATAGCAAAAAGGAGGTGCGGTGTTTGACAGATTCCAACATCACAAAGAAGGCATTGGCGGACGCGCTCAAGGAGTTGATGGATACCAAGCCCTTTCAAAAGATCAGCGTCAGCGACATCTGCGAACGATGTCAGATGAACCGCAAGAGCTTTTACTATCACTTTAAAGATAAGTATGACCTGATGAACTGGATTTACGACACCGAGTTTATCGGAGTTGCTAAAAATAAAAACTACCAATCGGGGTGGGAGCTTGCCGAGGATGTCTGCGAGTATTTTTATGTCAACCGCGACTTCTACCGCAAGGCGCTGCGCATCGACGAGCAGAATTGCTTTTCCGAGCATTTTCGTGGGATTGCGGTTATCATCCTGTACAACGACCTGGGGAAATTTTTTGGAGAGGATGAGGACCTTTCCTTTTATGTCGATTTTTATGCCGATGCGCTGGTCTGTGCCATCAAGCGCTGGCTGGTGGACAAGGATTGTATGCCGGCAAGCAAGTTTGTGCGGCTGATCAAGCGTTGCCTGATGGGAATTTCGGATGAAGTAGCCGAGGGACACACCAGCGCGCTGGTGTGTCCCTCGGCTACTTCATCCGAAATTCCCATCAGGCAACGCTTGATCAGCCGCACAAACTTGCTTGCCGGCATACAATCCTTGTCCACCAGCCAGCGCTTGATGGCACAGACCAGCGCATCGGCATAAAAATCGACATAAAAGGAAAGGTCCTCATCCTCTCCAAAAAATTTCCCCAGGTCGTTGTACAGGATGATAACCGCAATCCCACGAAAATGCTCGGAAAAGCAATTCTGCTCGTCGATGCGCAGCGCCTTGCGGTAGAAGTCGCGGTTGACATAAAAATACTCGCAGACATCCTCGGCAAGCTCCCACCCCGATTGGTAGTTTTTATTTTTAGCAACTCCGATAAACTCGGTGTCGTAAATCCAGTTCATCAGGTCATACTTATCTTTAAAGTGATAGTAAAAGCTCTTGCGGTTCATCTGACATCGTTCGCAGATGTCGCTGACGCTGATCTTTTGAAAGGGCTTGGTATCCATCAACTCCTTGAGCGCGTCCGCCAATGCCTTCTTTGTGATGTTGGAATCTGTCAAACACCGCACCTCCTTTTTGCTATCTTATAGAAAATATTATCATATCCCTCTGTAAAATTCAATCAAAATCCAACGAAAATCTCTCTTCTTCTCCTGATTCGAGTGAATTCTTTCTTTTGCTTATTTTTGGGACAGATTGGCAAAACCGTCCCAAAAAGTAACGCTTTTACTTTGGCGGGGAAAAGTGTAACATTCTCCCCATTTGTCCAGTGCAAACCATCGTCTCGGCTGATAAACTTTTAATAGCAACAAAAACCAAAATGACGGGAGGTTTTTACTTTGTTGTATCATTATCAAAAGAAGCAAGAGGTCCTGGAAAGTCTATCGAGCAATCCGCAGACCGGACTTTCCACCCAGCAGGTGGAAAAGCTGACCGAGCAATACGGTCCCAACCGCCTGAAGGAGAAAAAGAAGAAGAGCAATCTGCAGCGCTTCTTCGACCAGTTTAAAGATGTCATGATTATCATCCTGCTCATCGCGGCAGCCATTTCCTTTGGTATTGCCTGCGTGGAAGGGGACCCGATGGAATTTTTTGAGCCGGTGCTCATCCTTCTGATCGTCGTTCTCAACGCCATCATGGGTATGATGCAGGAGAGCAAGGCGGAAAAGGCGCTGGACGCTTTAAAAAATATGTCTGCCCCACATGCCAGGGTATTGCGAAACGGCAAGACCGAGGTCATTGACGCCTCCCTGCTGGTGCCCGGCGACATCATCCATCTGGAAGCCGGCGACTTTGTCCCTGCCGATGCCCGCCTGCTTGACAGCTCCAACCTCAAGAGCGAAGAATCCGCCCTCACCGGCGAATCGGTTCCTTCCGAAAAGGACGCTGACGCTGTGGTGGAAGAAAAAGCTCCTCTGGGCGACCGCAGCAACATGGTCTTCTCCGGCTGCTCCATCACCTACGGTACTGCCGATGCCGTTGTCACCGCTACCGGCATGGACACCGAAATGGGCAAGATTGCCGGTCTGCTGGAAGGTGCAGAAGATGGTCAGACCCCTCTGCAGAAAAAGCTGGCAAAACTGGGCAAGAACTTAGGGTTGCTGGCTCTGGCTGCCTGTGCCATCATCTTTGTGGTTGGTTTAATCAATGGCAT
>SAMEA3387467__coassemble_2473_pt1 | contig 9662 bp, 8 predicted proteins | sample SAMEA3387467__metabat2_low_PE_020 | metagenome-assembled genome bin SAMEA3387467 (sample SAMEA3387467) | Felis catus | biome: Faeces | place: United Kingdom | collected 2012 | reverse complement strand
CATTGGCGGCAGGGGACCGAAGTCGTTTGGAGAAGCTGCTGGAGGAAGGCAGCCGCATCAAGCAGCAGTTGAACGAGCAAAAATAAGATATGGAGTGAGTCTGCCTCGGTATTTTGCAGATAAGCACAGCAAAAGGAAGATTGTAAAATGGAAAAATGTTTTAGGAGGGAAAGCAAAATGGATTTAGAAGAGATTCGCAAAGAAATCGACCAACTGGACCGGCAGATTGCCCAACTGCTGACCCGACGGATGGAGTGCAGCAATGAGGTGGCTGCCTTTAAAAAGGCAAACGGGTTGCCCATCTACCACCCGCAGCGGGAGCGGCAGGTGATTGAAAAGGTACGCGCACTGACCAAAGCGGAATATGCCGATGCGCTGGAAAATATTTACAACTGTATTATGCAGCAAAGCAAGGAGAATCAGCAGCGCCTGTTGGAAAAAGAAGATTAAAAGGATTTTACATCTCTCATTTAGTTGGAAATATAGCTCATTTAATTGAAGACATTGCTCATTTAGTTGAAGAATTGTTCTTCGCAATATTGAAATTTCCCCCGAAAAAGACTATAATAGGAGTAAAATATTTGTCTGATAAGCGCAAACGCAGAAAAAGAAAAAAGGGGAATAAAGGAAATGAACTATCAAGCAATTACCAGTGTCCTCAACGACGGTCTGGTGCTCGCAACCGGATGTACCGAACCAGGAGCGCTCGCTCTGACCGCAGCCGCAGCGGCAGCACATCTGGGAGAGCCGGTCCGCTCGCTCCACACCTTTGCCAGTGGCAATATCATTAAGAATGCTTACTCGGCAGGCATCCCGGGTACCCAGCTGGTCGGCATCGAATATGCAGTTGCCATCGGCGCGATTGTTGCAAAGCCGGAAAAGCAGCTTCAGGTCATCAATGGTCTGACCCAGCAGCAGATTGATGCTGCCTGCGCTCTGGTGGATGCAAAACAGGTGGTCGTAGAGCTTGCCAAAGTGCCGCAGAAGCTGTACATCGAGGTGGAGGCAAAGGGAGAACACAACACCGCCCGCGCCATCATCGCAAACGTACACACCAATATCATTTATATTGAAGAGAACGGCAAAGCAATTCTGGACAAACGCAATGAAGAGCAGAGTGCAGACGGCGGTTACTCTGACAAAGAAATCAAAGAGATGCTGTCGGTTGCAAAAATCTTTGAGTATGCAACCACCGTTGATTTGAGCCTGCTGGATAAGATTCGTCTGAGCATTGATGTCAACTCCGCTATCAGCGACGAGGGCATGAACCATCCGTACGGTCTGTGCATCGGACGCGGAATCCTTGATGATATGCAGAAGGGCTACCGCGGCGATTCGCTGACTACCTATGCGATGCAGCTGGCATCCGCAGGCGCAGATGCCCGTATGGCAGGCGCCGATGCACCGGTTGTTTCCAACTCCGGTTCCGGCAACCAGGGCATTGCCTGCACCATGCCGGTGGTAGCGGTTGCCAAAAAGCTGGGTGTCAGCGACGAGCAGATGATGCGCGCCGTTACCCTGAGCAACCTGATGGGCATTTACATCAAATCTCAGTTCGGTCGTCTGTCCGCCTTCTGCGGTGCGACCGTAGCCGGAATCGGTTCTTCCTGCGGCATTGCCTACCTGCTGGGCGGCGGTCTGCCGGAGGTCGAAAACTGCGTATTCAACATGATTGGCAACGTGACCGGTATGCTGTGTGACGGTGCAAAAGCAGACTGTGCTTTGAAGATTGCTACCTGCACCAACGCCGCTATGCAGTCTGCACTGATGGCAATGAGAGGCATCCGCGTGCTGTCCACCGACGGTATCGTAGAAAACGATGTAGAAAAGACCATCAGCAACTTTGCTACCTTGGGCAACGAAGGCTCGGTGACCCTCGACCAGATTGTTCTGGATATGATGCTCAAAAAACAGAAATAATTTTACAGAAAACGCTGTAAAGTAAGCAGAAGGAGCGGGCGTCGTCTGGCGTCTGCTCCTTTTGCGTTTTCTTTTTTGAGCGTTACAAGCGCATTTTCGGTCGAAAACAGCTCTTTCGACCAATATTTACAATTATTTTAATCTTATCCTTCCGATTTTTAATCGAATTGTCAGTTTTTCGCTTGACAGATGCACACTTTTTCACTATAATACAACTATCACAAAGGTTACCCCGAACATCAGGCTGCTGGATGGGACGATCCGGCTGCTTTTTTATGCTGGTAATGGGTATCCGGCGATAGATATTACAACGGCGGTTCATCAAAACAATTTTGGCGTGCCGCTGAGAGGAGTATGTGAATATGGCAAACGAGATCGTTATGACCAAGGAAGGATACGATGATCTGGTCAAGGAGCTGGCAGAGCTGAAAACGACCCGCCGCGCAGAAATTTCTGAAAAAATCCGCATTGCACGCGGTTTTGGCGACCTTTCCGAAAACAGCGAGTACGACGAGGCAAAGAACGAACAGGCAATCGTCGAGGCGCGCATTCTGACACTGGAAAACCAGCTGAAAAATGTTAAAATTGTAGAGAAATCCGCTTCCGGCGCTGGCATCGCTTCGCTGGGCAGCTTTGTCACCATCCGCGATGTGGAATTTGGCGATGAAATGACCTACCGCATCATCAGCTCGGTGGAATCGAGCAACGATATGTCCACCATCACCGACGAGTCCCCGGTGGGCAAAGCGCTGCTGGGACACAAGGCAGGCGACGCAGTTTATGTCACCATCCCGTCGGGCGAGCAGATCGAATATCAGATCATCAAGGTCGAATAGTCGGCTTATAAACAGCTAAATCGGATACAAAGGGCATTTTTATACCGGATTTTCGTAGAATCTTACTAAACTCCGACGAAAAATGCCCTTTATTTTTTTATTGTAATTTTCGACGAAAAACGGTATAATAGAAAGAGCGTACAGGCAGGCGTGCCACGTCGCTTTACTTTTGTAAATTTTAGATAACCGAAAGGACGGAAAATACATGGCAGAAAACCTGGAAAACCAGAACACACAAGCAAACGCCGAACCAACAGCCGAAGAGCTGTCCGAGGTGCTGCGTGTCCGCCGCGAAAAGCTGACTGCATTGCAGCAGGCAGGCAATGACCCGTTTGCACAGACCCGTTTTGACCGCACCGTTTATGCACAGCAGATTGCAGAGCAGTTCGACCAGCTGGAGGAAAAACCGGTAGCGGTTGCAGGTCGAATCATGAGCAAACGTTCGATGGGCAAAGCTTCCTTCTTTGACATCGCGGATGCAAGCGGCAAAATCCAGATCTACATCAAGCTCAACGTGATTGGCGAAGAGACCTATGAGCAGTTCAAAAAATGGGACATCGGCGACATCGTCGGTGTAAACGGCGAGGTGTTCCGCACTAAACACGGAGAAATCTCCATCCGTGCTACCAAGGCAATCCTGCTGTCCAAATCGCTGCTGCCGTTGCCGGAAAAATTCCACGGTCTGACCAACACCGATTTGAGATACCGTCAGAGATATGTTGACCTGATTGTCAACCCGGAAGTGCGCGACGTCTTTGTAAAACGTTCGCTGATTATCCGCGAGCTGCGCACCTTCCTGGATTCCAAGGGATACCTGGAGGTAGAAACTCCTGTTCTGCACAACATCGCAGGCGGCGCAGCTGCACGTCCGTTTATCACCCACCACAATTCCTTGAACATTGATATGTACCTGCGCATTGCGCTCGAGCTGCATCTGAAACGACTGATCGTCGGCGGCTTTGACAAGGTATATGAGATTGGACGTGTCTTCCGCAACGAGGGCATGGACACCAAGCACAACCCGGAATTCACCATGCTCGAGTTCTATCAGGCATACTCCAACTATGAGGATGTTATGAACCTGACCGAAGAGATGCTGCGCTATGTGGCACAGAAGGTACTGGGCACCACCACCGTGGTCTACGGCGACCAGGAGATCGACCTGGGCAAACCGTTTGCACGCATCAGCATGGTAGAAGCAGTCAAGAAATATACCGGCGTTGACTTTGACGCTATCCAGACACTGGAAGAGGCAAGAGCAGCAGCAAAAGAACACCACATCCAGTACGAGGAACGTCACCTCAAGGGCGACATCCTCAACCTGTTCTTCGACGAGTTTGTTGAGGACAAGCTGATTCAGCCGACCTTCCTGACCGGACATCCGGTGGAGATTTCTCCGCTGTCCAAGCGTGATGCGGCTCACCCGGGCTACACCGAGCGTTTTGAGCTGTTCATCACCGGTCGTGAGTTTGCAAACGCATTCTCCGAGCTGAATGACCCAATCGACCAGAAGGCTCGTTTTGAGCATCAGCTGGAGCTGAAGGCACAGGGCGACGAGGAAGCGACCGATATGGACAACGACTTCATCACTGCACTGGAATATGGTCTGCCGCCAACAGGCGGTTTCGGTATGGGTGTAGACCGTCTGGTGATGCTGCTGACCAATCAGCCGTCCATCCGTGACGTTCTGCTGTTCCCAACCATGAAGCCAACTGCTGAGGAGCTGGCTAAGAAAGCATCCGTTCAGCCTGCACCGGCAACACAGCCGACAGCAGTTCAGCCTGCTGAACCGGTTGCAGTATCCGCAGAAAGCGTACAGCTCGACCTTTCCAAGGTGAAAATCGAGCCGCTGTTTGCTGATATGGTCGAGTTTGACACCTTTGCTAAATCCGACTTCCGTGTTGTTAAGGTAGAAGCTTGCGAAGCAGTTCCGAAGTCCAAAAAGCTGCTGAAGTTTACCCTCAACGATGGCACCGACAAAAAGCGCACCATCCTGAGCGGTATTCACAACTACTATGAACCGGAAGAGCTGGTTGGCAAAACCTGCGTGGCAATCACCAACCTGCCGACCCGCATGATGATGGGCATTCCTTCCGAGGGTATGCTGATCAGCGCCGTATACGAGTACGAGGGACACGAAGGCTTGAATCTGCTGATGCTGGATGACGTGATTCCGGCAGGTGCAAAGCTGTACTAAGATGACACTGTGCTGTACAGACAGCCAAAAGTAACAAAATAAAAAAGGACAGCCGCTAAAAAAGCGGCTGTCCTTTTTGTTTTTATACCATCAGTGCGGATAAGCCGACAAAGATGATGAGAATTCCAAACAGAAAAAAGAGGATGTATCCGGCTCCGACCCGCTTTTGCAAAAGAAAGTTCGTCGGTTTTTTCGGGTCGATATAGATGGTGTATTCTTCACCCGGCTTCATGCGCTTTTCCAGCAGGGAAAGCGGGTAGGTGGAGGCACACTGGCGGTGGAACTTTTTTCCGTTGTACTGGTAACGAAAGACCGGTGCATGGCTTTGTGAACCCTTGCCGCCGGAGTAGCTGTTAAATCCCTGATAGATACCGGTGACCTGCTCGCTGCATTGTTTGACCGAGCGGATGTGGCTCCAGGAGACGCAGACGAATGCGCTGCCAAGGGTAGTTCCAATCAGGGCAAAGGTGTATTTTTCCCCACCCGGAATCAGAAAGCAGAGAAAAGCCAGAAGCAGTCCGACAAAAATCAGCAGAATCAGCCGAAAGCCGCCGCGGTCGGTTTGATGGACCTTGTGTTTGATTGCCATATAGGTAATCCATGCAAAGGCAAGGACACAAAACAGAAGTTCGATTTGTTCGCGGTTCATCCTGTATTCCTTCTTTCCGGGTGTTTTCTTTGGAAAAATTGTACCACAAAACAACAGGGAACGCCACTGGTTTGTGAAAATTTTTTCTGCTGCATAAAACAACGGGCAAAAAAACGAAGGCTTTCCTGAGCAGAAAAGCCTTCGCTGTTTGTAATGTATCTGGATTACAGGCGTGCAAACTGCGCTTCGTACAGCTCACGGTAGATGCCGTTGTCCTTCTCCAGAAGCTGAGTGTGGGTGCCGCGCTCCTGGATGCCGTCGCGGTCCATGACGATGATCTCGTCGGCGTTTTTGATGGTGGACAGGCGGTGGGCAACCACGATGGTGGTGCGGTTTTTGCACAGCTCGTCCAGCGAATCCTGGATGTAGTTTTCAGTCACGTTGTCCAGCGCAGAGGTTGCCTCGTCGAGAATCAGAATCGGTGGATTCTTCAAAAAGACGCGGGCAATCGAGATACGCTGCTTCTGACCGCCGGACAGCTTGACGCCGCGTTCACCGACAAAGGTATCGTAGCCTTCCGGCAGGCTCATGATGTAGTCGTGGATGTTGGCTTTTTTAGCTGCCTCGTAGACCTCCTCGCGGCTGGCTCCCAGCTTGCCGTAGGCGATGTTGTCAAAGATGGTGCCGGTGAAGAGGAAGACATCCTGCTGTACGATGCCGATTTTGCTGCGCAGAGAACGGCGGGTGACCTTGCGGATGTCCTGTCCGTCGATGCAGATGCTGCCCTGGGTGATTTCATAAAAACGCGGAATCAGGTGACAGAGGGTGGTTTTGCCGCCGCCGGAAGGACCGACGATGGCGACCATCTCGCCCTGAGGGAAGGTCATCGAGATGTTGGAGAGGACCTCCTTGCCCTCATCGTACTGGAAGGAAACGTTGTCGAAGGTAATCTCGCCGCGGACATCCTTCAAATCGACCGCATCGGGCTCTTCCTGTTCTACCTCGATGTTCATCAGCTCCTGGAAGCGGGTGTAGCCGGTGATGGCGTTCTGGAACATCTCGACAAACTGGATGAGCTTTTTGATTGGGTTGACAAACATATTGATGAACAGCATATAAGCGACCATGTCACCGACGTTGATGACGCCGCGGTAGACGCAGTAGCCACCGCCGGTCAGCACAACGACGTTCATCAAAGAGGTCAAAAAGTTGGTGCCGGAGAAGAATTCTGCCATGACTCGGTAGGCGCGTTCCCGCACGGTGACATAGCGCTGGTTGTTTTCATCAAATTTTTTAGCTTCCTCCTGCTCGCCGGTGAAGGCACGGGCAACACGCACGCCGGCGATGCTGTTTTCCAGGCTGGCATTGACCTCTGCAATCTCAATGCGGTTTTTGCGGAAGGCGATGGTCATTGCAGTCCTCTTTTTGACGACAAACAAAATCAGGAAGGGGAGGACGGCAAAGGTGATCAGGGTCAGCGGGATATTGATGGTACACAGGATGATGAAGGAACCGACCACGCTGACCAGCGAGATGAACAGGTCCTCGGGACCGTGGTGGGCAAACTCGGAGATGTCCATCAAGTCGTTGACGATGCGCGACATGATGACGCCGGTTTTGTGTTCGTCAAAGTAGGAAAAGGGCAGCTTTTGCAGGTGCTCAAAGACGTCCCTGCGCATATCCGCCTGCATCCGCACGCCGACCACATGACCCTGATACTGCATGAAATACTGCATGATTGCCTGCATCAGGTAGATGACCAGCAGCGCAACACACCAGGTCAGGATGAGCCGCAGGTTTTTGTCCGGGATGTAGGTGTTGATGATGTTTCGGGAGATGACCGGATACATCAAATCGCAGCTGGCGGCAACTAGTGCGCACACCATGTCGAATACAAACAGCTTCCAGTGCGGTTTGTAGTAGTGGATAAAGGATTTTAGCATAAATTACCGACTCCTCTCTTGTTGTAAGCTTCTCAGATGCTTTTTATTATACAACGGGATGAAAAAAATTTCAACTTTTTCTATGCTGTCCTCTCCACACTTGCAGCCGAAAATCTGCCGTGTTATACTATAAAAAACGTCCTGCAAAGGAGGCGGTTGTATGAAACGACACACTATCCGACTGTATAATTTGATTTTTCCTATCTGGATTTTCTGGATGGTCCCATCGCTGCTCTGGCTGCTGCTGCTTCCGGCAAATTTTTTGTGGGACAGCCTTGTGCTGCTGGCAGCGGCAGGCTGGCTTCGGCTGCAAGGAAAGAAGGAGCTGTGGAAGCGCTCCATCGTCAAGGTTTGGTTGATTGGCTTTGCTGCTGACTTTGCCGGTGCTGCCCTGAGCCTTGTGCTGATGCTGTTGCTGAACACCCTTTTGGACAGCCACATCTTTGACCCTTACCATTTTCCGGGTGCTACCCTGCACGCGATACCGGGTGTATGCCTGGCGGGTTGGCTGATTTGGCGGCTCAACCGCAGGTATTCCTTTGGTCAGGCGGATATTTCCGAGGCAATGGCAGGAAGGCTGAGTCTATTACTGGCAGTTTTTACGGCACCCTATCTGATGATGCTGCCGATGTACCATTAAAAAAGAAAACCCGCGACCCCTTTGTAAAAAGGGTCGCGGGTTTTTTGTCGTTTTACAGGTAAAAAGTTTACAGATAAAAAGTTTACAGGTAAACGGCGTATTCTTCGGCAGATTCCGGCTCAAAGCGCACCGTTTTGAGCATAGCTACCAGCTGGCGGCGGTATTCTTTGGGAGAATGGACACAGCAGTTCATGTGTTTTGCACCCTCCACCAGACACAGCGAGGCGGTGGGGCAGGCATCGGCAATCTGCTGGCTCATCCCAAAGGGGACCAGTTTGTCTGCGGTCCCGTGAAAGAGCAGGACAGGAACGCGGATGGCTGACGCCGCTTTGACTGCATTTACCGTATCCATCTGCGCACCGCTTTTTTGGCGGATAATCCGCTTGACCAGCGGCAGCAGGGGAGAAGGGTCAAAGCTGTAGCGTTTTTTGCCTTGCAGGCGCATCATGCTGTCCCAGTCGGAGAAAGGACAGTCTGCCACACAAAACAGCGGCTTTTCCTCCAGAGGGACCGACTGGCTGTTGGCTTTTTCCATCGTCAGCAGGGCGGTCACCGCGCCCATCGACTCGCCCATCACGCCAATGCGTGCGCGGTCAAATCCCAAGGACTGGGCGTGCCGTTGGATTTCCTCCAGCCACTCCAGTGCATCGTCACTTTCCAATGCGCCAAAGGTGATGTAGCTGCCCTGGCTTTCACCCTGCGCCTGCAAGTCCGGTACCAGCACATTGAAGCCCAGACGCAGCAGCATCGGCAGATATTTGAGCACACCGATCCACGGGTAGTTGTACCCATGCAGGAAGAGGATGTAGCGGTCGGTCTGGCTGGGCGTCAGGTACAGGCGGGCGGTCAGCTCCTGCCCATGCTGGTTCACCAGAAACAATTTGTCGTACTTTACATCCATCCGGTCGGGGTCCAGCTGGTTGCGCTCCATCTCCTGACGAAGCACAGCGCCGTAGTTCATCCGCTGCGGGTCGATGGCTTGCAGGGCAAAGCGCAGTGCCATGCGATAGTAGATCAACAGCAGGACACCTGCCAGCAACAATGCAAGCAGTGGAAGAAAAATATAGGAAGGGTTCATTGGTTCACCTCACATACAGTCGGTTGTTTTAATTCTGTGAATCATTATACCACGAATTGTCAGGAGAAAGAAAAAATATTCTGTGAAATTTTTTAAGAAAGCCTTTGGCAGTAAAAATGAAAGCAAAAGCAGGCAGCTTTTAGAAAAAATGCTTCTATCACGCCAGGGACAGGCAGCAGCAAGGCGGAACCGGCTGCGGGTCTGCATCATAGTCTAACAATGTGGGCGGCAGCAGAATGCGCTGCCCGATAACCTGACAAAAAAGGAGCGGTGAAGACCATGCTGTTTCAACCTTGCAGCGGCAACGGGCAGGACGCAGGCTGTTCTGCCTTTACCGACCAGCCGATTTCGCTGGCGATGGCGTATGTACCCACCCAGCAGTGGAAGGATTTGTATGACACCAGCTTAGGGTTGCAGCGGGGAACCATCTTTTCCCAGCTGGATAAACCCTTCATCGGA
>SAMEA3387467__coassemble_2339_pt1 | contig 10376 bp, 10 predicted proteins | sample SAMEA3387467__metabat2_low_PE_020 | metagenome-assembled genome bin SAMEA3387467 (sample SAMEA3387467) | Felis catus | biome: Faeces | place: United Kingdom | collected 2012 | reverse complement strand
TAAAGGACCTTGCTCAAGAATTCCTGTGTTCTTGGGTTCTGCGGATGGGAGAAAATCTGCTCGGGAGTGCCTTTTTCAGCCAGGATGCCTCCGTCCATAAAGAAGACACGGTCGGAAACCTCGCGGGCAAAGCCCATCTCATGGGTAACGATGACGGTGGTCATCCCTTCTTTAACCAGGTTTTTGATAACGTTGAGTACCTCGCCGACCATCTCAGGGTCGAGTGCGGAGGTCGGCTCGTCAAAGAGCATAACATCCGGTTCCATTGCCAGTGCGCGCACGATGGCAAGACGCTGTTTCTGACCGCCGGACAATCTCTGCGGATACTCGTTATATTTTTCCAGCAGACCAACACGATTGAGCAGTTCTTTTGCCATCTCAGTGGCTTCTGCCTGCTTTTTCTTGCCCAGCAGCACCGGAGCCATGGTGACATTTTCACCGACGGTCATGTGCGGGAAGACGTTGAAGTGCTGGAACACCATGCCCATCTTCTGACGGTGCAGGTCAATGTTAACACCCTTTGCGGTGATGTCCTCTCCTTCAAAGAAGATGTGTCCGCTGTCGGGTACCTCCAGCAGGTTCAGGCAGCGCAGAAAGGTGCTCTTGCCGCCGCCGGATGGACCGATGATGGAAACGACCTCTCCTTTGGAGATGTGTTCGCTGACGCCCTTGAGGACCTGAAGCTCCCCAAAGCTTTTATGAAGATCGGAAACGTCGATCAGATAATTGGAATTAGTCACTTGTTTTTAATCTCCTTTCCAGTACAGCGATTCCTTTAGACAGGGTGAAGGTCAGCAGGAAGTAGATGATACCGACGATAATCAGCGGCTCGATGGACAGATAGGTGACACCGTTGATGGTCTTGTAGGTGGTCATCAAATCGCCGACGAAGAAGGTGGATGCCAGAGAGGTTTCCTTGATGATGGAAACAAATTCGTTGCACAAAGCAGGCAGGATGTTTTTGACCGCCTGCGGGAAGACGATTTTGAGCATCGTCTGACGGGAGTTGAGTCCCAGCGAGCGGGCAGCTTCGGTCTGACCTTTGTCCACCGCGCTGATACCGGCACGGATGACCTCGGCGACGTAAGCGCCGGAGTTTAAACACAGTGCCAATGTGATGGAAAACTGTGCGCTGGTTTCCAGAGCCGGAATCATCATCGGCAGCAGGAAGAAGAAAAAGTACAGCTGAAGCAGCAGCGGGGTGCCACGTATGATTTCAACATAGATGGTGGCGATAAAGTCCAGCGGACGGAAGCGTCCGATGTGGAATTTGCTCAGACGCATCAGCGCCAGCAGAGAGCCAATCAGGATACCGAAGACAACTGCAATGGCACTGAGCATCAGGGTGACCCCGATGCCCTGCAGGAACAGTCCCCAGTATTTTTCCAGAATCAGGATGATATTATTAAAGATAACCAAAATACGTTCCTCCCAGTTGTTTGTGCAGCTTATTCAGCAACTTCGATGCCAAGAGATTTTGCCAGTTCGGTTGCTTCGTCCTTCCACTGCTGGTACAGACCCTTTTCATTGACCTCGTCAATGATTTCGTTGATGGCTTCAATCAGCTCGGTCTCGCCTTTTTTAACAGCGGCTACGTTGCCTTCGCTCTCATATTCGAACATGAAGTCGGTCAGCTCGATCTGTGTGTGGCTTTCCATCAGCAGCTCAGCGTTGCTGACGTCGGAAGCCAGGGCATCGATCTTACCGGTTTCCAGCATCAGTACGCCGTCATTGAGGCTGCCGACCGGAACGATCTCAACGTCCTCCGGCAGCTGACCGGTAACCAGATTGTACTGCAAAGAGCCGTTCTGCGCGCCGATTTTTTTGCCTGCAAAATCTTCGGCTTTGGTGTACTCGCCGCCCTTGCCCTTTGTTACCAGTACGCTTTGACCGGTCTGCTCGCCATCGATGTTAAAGGCGTGGGAAAGCTCCATGCTCTTTTCACGTTCTTCGGTCTTTGCAAAGCCTGCGATGGCAATGTCTGCCTGACCGGAAGGGATGGCAGCCTGTACGGCACTGAAATCCATGGCGCTGACCTGCAGCTCTACGCCCAGCTTTTCAGCGATGTATTTTGCAAGCTCAATGTCCGAGCCGACGTATTTTTTCTCGCCGCTGCTCAGGTCCTCAAATTCCAGCGGAGCAAAGTCCGGGCTGGTTGCCAGCACCAGTTTGCCGGATTCTTTGATTTTGTCCAGACGGTTCTGAGAAGAACCGCAGCCGGTCATGGTGGTAATCATAAGAGCGGTGCCAAGAGCGATGCTCAACAGTTTTTTAAAGTTTTTCATAATGTGTGTCCTCCTCAGATGTGATATGAATTTTTATTAAAAATTATGTTATTATTATACATTTATTTTTAAAAAAGTAAAGAGGTAAGCTGCACAAACAATATTCAACTTTTCCTGTGATTATATAATTTTTACACAACAAACACAAGAAATAGGGGGGGATAGGCGAAAAAAATACAGTATAAATAAACATTTGATACGAGGAAGAGAAAAATGGAATCAAAAAGGCTGTGAGGAAATGTTTCCTCACAGCCTTTTTGATTCTGTATGATTTTGCAGAGCAGGAAGGGGATTATAATTCCTGCCTGCCTTCCAGTGCGCGGAAGAGGGTGACCTCGTCGGCATACTCCAGATTGCCGCCCATCGGGATGCCCGATGCCAGTCGGGTCACCTTGAGCCCGAGGGGTTTGAGCAGCCGCGCGATGTACATGGCGGTGGTTTCTCCTTCAACGGTCGGGTTGGTTGCCATGATGACCTCCTGTACGCCGCCCTGCTGAATGCGCTCGAGCAGCTGCCGGATGGTCAGGTCATCCGGTCCCTTCTGGTTCATTGGGGAAATCAATCCGTGCAGGACGTGGTACAGTCCCTGGTATTCCTTGGTGCGCTCGATTGCCATGACATCCCTCGGACCTTCCACGACACAGATCATGCTGTGGTCGCGGGCAGGGTCCGAGCAGATTTGGCAGACCTCGCGGTCGGTCAGATTCTGGCAGACCGCGCAGGGACGAATCTTTTCATGTGCCTCCAGGATGGTGTCCGCAAACTCCTTTGCCTTGTCATGCGGCATATTCAGCACGTAAAAAGCAAGCCGCTGAGCCGTCTTGCGTCCAATGCCCGGAAGGCGGGCAAACTGCTCAATTAGGCGGGTCAGCGGCATGACATCATATTTCATCGATTAAAAGATGCCCGGCAGGGAAAGACCGTTGGTGATCTTTTCCATCTCAGCGGCATGAACTTCCTCAGCCTTGCGGATGGCTTCGTTTACAGCGCCGATGATCATATCCTGCAGAATTTCAACGTCGTCCGGGTCAACAGCTTCCTTTTTGATGTTCAGAGCAATCAGCTCTTTTTTGCCGTTGATGGTGCATTCTACCATGCCGCCGCCGGCAGAGGTGGTGTACTCGCGCTCATTGAGCTCTTCCTGTGCCTTTTCCATCTCTTCCTGCATCTTCTGCGCCTGTTTTACCATTGCCTGCATGTTCTGTGGGCCGCCGCCCATGCCTCTTGGAAGTCTAGCTTTCATTTTTAGTTCCTCCTATTTGGGTTTCGGACAAAGGATGCCCGAAGTCTTTTTCTATCTCAAAAAATAGGTGTGTAAAGTCACAGCTATCCTTGATCTGCTTTAGTTTTCGATGGAGATGTCCACCCCCAGCTGCTGTGCGCTGGCAAGGATGTCCTCCATCGGGTCGTCCTGCGCGGTGTGGTATTGCTCCTTTTTAAACGGACCGATCCGCCAGTCCCTTCCGCTTCCGGCAATCAGCGCCTGATGGATGGATTTTTTTGCATAATCGTTGGAGCGAATCATCTCTAAAAAGAATGGGTCGTCGCAGTCGATTAAAACAATCTCCTGATAGCGGTACGCCTGGGTGTTGACCAGTGCGCCGTGCAGAGCGGTGTTGGAATGGCGCAGCGCCTCCAGCACCTGCGACCAAGGCTCAAACGGGACTGCTTCCTTTTTGCTGACCGTCGGCACCGGTGGGTCCACAGGTGCATCGGAGTTTGCAGAAACAGTAGGCTGTGCAGGCACAGCCTGCTGATTGGATGCAGCCGGTGCCGATACGGCTGCCGGATTTGCCGAAGCGGCGGCAGCTGCTGCCAGCCCGCTTTTGAGCTGCATTTCCAGCCGGTCTAAGCGGGCGAGGATGCCGTCGAGCGAGCGGTCGGATGCCGGATTGGTCAGACGGATGACCGCCATCTCCAGTTCGGTGCGGGTCTGGGTGGTCTTTCCCATGCGGGAAAGGGTGTCCTGAAGCACCGTCAGCGAATATAAAATCTGTTCCATCGAATAACGGGAAGCTTGTTTGGTCAAAGCCTCTTTGTCCTGGGAAAGTCCCGGCACAAAATTTTCGGGGTCCTTGAGGGCTTTTGCCATCATCAGACCGCGGTAGTGGGAAATCAGCTGGACGCACATCTTCTCGAAATCGACCGAGTTTGCAAACATCCGGTCAATCTCCTGCAACACAGCAGGGATGTCCTGCGCCAAAACGGCATCGCCGATGGCAAACAGCGAATCGGAAACGGCAAGCCCTGCGCTTTGCCGCACCTGCTCGACGGTGATTTGCTCCGAGCTGCTGCGGCAGACATCCAGCAGAGAAAGTGCATCGCGCATTCCGCCTTCGGCAAGCCGTCCAATCAGCTCGGCAGCCGGCAGCTGAATGTCGATATTTTCCCGCTGGCAGACCTCGATGACCCGTTGGGCAATGACCTGCGGACTGATGCGCTTAAAGTCAAACCGCTGGCAGCGGGAGAGGATGGTAGCGGGAATCTTGTGGACCTCGGTGGTCGCCAAGATGAAGATGACGTGCTCGGGCGGCTCCTCCATGATTTTGAGCAGAGCGTTGAAGGCGCCGGTGCTGAGCATGTGGGTTTCGTCGATGATGTAAACGCGGTAGTTGGTGACGGCGGGGGTGAAGTTTGCCTCCTCGCGCAGCTGGCGGATGTTGTCCACGCCGTTGTTGCTGGCAGCGTCAATCTCGGTGACGTCGAGGATGGAGCCGTCGTCGATGCCGCGGCAGATGTCACAGACCCCACAGGGATTGCCGTCCTGCTGATGGGGACAGTTGACCGCCTTGGCGATGATTTTGGAGCAGGAGGTCTTGCCGGTGCCGCGGGAGCCGGTGAAGAGATAGGCGTGACCGATGCGTCCGCTGGCAATCTCCTGCTTGAGCACCGAAGTGATGTGCTCTTGTCCTACGACCTCGTCAAAGTTTTTGGGACGATATTTTCTGTACAGTGCCTGATACATCCTGCTGACCCTCCTGTGCAATGATTCGAAAAAGGCAGGACACACCAAAGCGTGGAACATGTCCTTGATCATACGGAAATGCAGGTTACCTGCGGCGCACAGAAACTTCCACTTAATGCTGCTCGGTTCCCCGCCTGACATGGTTCATGGAGCCCTGTCGCACAGGACCAACATCTCCGCATGATAAAAAACACGTTCGGTCTTCCGGTACAGCCCTGCCAAACAGATAAGCGATCTTATTAAATCATGCCTTTGTATTATACTATATAATTTAAAAAAAGGCAAGAGCAATTTTCGCTTTGAGCAGGCGAAATCTTTTCCATACCGCAAAAAGAGAAAGGAAACGAGAAAAACGACAGAAATAAAATCGCTGAAACAGCAGAAAAACTGTGTTATAATAGACAGAAAAAAAGGATTCTATAAACAGAATAGGAGAACAAACGATGGATTTTTTACAGAGAATGCAGCAGAACACACCCTACTGCTCCCGACACACCGATATGCCTACCCGGCTGCAGCAGAAAGCCAAGACCCTCTGCTGGCAATATAACCAGACAGGACCGCACCAGCAGCAGGAGCGTGCGCAGCTGTTGCAGGAGCTGCTGGGCAGCTGCCACCCGCTGACCTTCATCGAGCCGTCCTTTCGATGCGACTATGGATTCAATATCCACACCCACGGGCTGACGGTCATCAATTATAATTGTGTGATCCTAGACACTTCTCCGGTCCACATCGGAGCCAACGCCTTTATCGCGCCGGGCGTTTGTCTTGCCTGTGCGGGACACGCGCTCGACCCACAGCAGCGCGCAGAGGGTATTGGCACCTCGGCACCTATCACATTGGAGGAAAATGTGTGGATTGGAGCAAACAGCGTGGTCTGCGGCGGGGTGACCATCGGCGCCGGCAGTGTGATTGGAGCCGGCAGCGTGGTGACGCGGGATATTCCCGCAGGAGTGGTTGCCGTAGGAAATCCCTGTCGGGTGCTGCGCAAGCTGACCGAGCAGGACAAGCGGATGACGATGGAAGCTTTGAATAGAGAAGGAGAATAAAGCGATGGAATATATGGGAGGAAAAGAATTCTGGCATCAGCGGTTTGCTGCCCGAAGCGATGCTCCGATGCAGCCGGAAGCCATCCTGGTGGAGGACATGAAGAAAATGCAGACCGGACCGCACCTGTTGGATTTGGCGTGCGGGGACGGAAGGAACGCTTTGTATCTGGCACAACTGGGGATGCAGGTGGAGGCGGTCGATTTTTGCCCGACGGCATTGCAGCGGTTAAACCGCTTTGCCAGCCGCCAAAATCTGTGCCTGCATACAAAGCAGATGGATTTATCCGACCCGAACGCAGTGGAGCAGCTGGGCAGCTATGATTTGATTTTGTGCAACCACTATCGACTGAGTGCGGCTGCTGCCGACCGCCTGCGGGAACATCTGCTGCCGGGGGGAAAGCTTTGGCTCAACGGCTTTGTCCGCTGTCCGCAGGATAATCCGGCAATCCGACCCGAGGACCTGCTGTGCGTGCAGGATTATGAGCAGGCGGGCTATGCGGTGGAAGATGCCCTGGAGCACACCGATGCACGAGAGCACCGCTATCTTCGGCTGATTCTAACGCCAATCCAATCAAAGAAATAGAGGGGGAAAAACAGGATGCGCATCTGTTTTTGCGACGACGAAGCCTCCACCCGCAGCCAGTTTGAACGGATGGCTGCCGCTTGGGCGGAGCAAAGAGGGGAAGCGGCAGAGCTTCAGCTGTATAACAGCGCCGAGCAGCTGCTGTTTGAGGTCGGTCAGCCAGAAGCCCAGGAGCTTGCCTTTGACCTCATCCTTCTGGACATCCAGATGGGTGGGATGGACGGCATCACGCTGGCAAGGCAGCTGCGGGCGCAGGATAAGCGGGTGACGCTGGCATTTTTGACGGCGGCGCGGGAATATGTGTTTGAAGGCACAGGCGGTGCGCTATCTGCTCAAGCCGATGCAGCAGGAAAAGGTGTTTGAACTGCTGGACCTTGCGCGGCAGAATCTACAGGAGCAGCCAAGTCTGATTCTCAACTGCGCCGACGAAAAGAAAAAGCTTTACCTTTCACAGATTGCCGCCATCGAAGCGCAGGGACATTACCTGATTTTCCACACCACCACAGGACAGCTCCAGCAGAAAGCGAGTCTGTCCTCCCTTGCCGGGCATTTGGGCGACAGCTTTGTGATGAGCCACCGCAGCTTTTATGTCAATTTAGCGCACCTTTTGCGCATCAGCCGCACCGAATGTACACTGGATACCGGTTTGACAGTGCCGGTCTCGCGCGGAGCCTATAAAAATTTAAACGAACAGTTTATCCTCTACTACAGAAAGGAGATGCTGGAATGAGCCAATCGACGGTGCTGCTGGCGGTACAGCTTGGATGTACCGCAGCGGTGGGAGGGTATCTTGCCGTGCAGCTGTTTCAGCAGCGCGGCTGGCGTTGGCTGGCAGCTGCCCTGCTGTTGCCAGCTCTTGGAGCAGCAGGCGCTTTGGCAGGGTACGGATGGCTTTCACTGCCGGTGGTGTGCATCACTGCCTTTTTGCTGGTGCATCTGGGCGACCGCCTGGGCAGCAACCGCGTCTCGCTCAGGTTTGCTGCTCTGTTTGTTCTGGTGCAGGTCGGACTTTGCCTGTTAAACCAAAACGGGACAGCCGCACAGGGCAGCTGGGCGTTTTCCCTGCTGGCAACGGCAATCTTTTTCCTGTCGGAAAATAACCAGAACTTTCTGCGCAAAAGCTACGAGCAGAGCATGATGGAATACCAGAACAAGGTGGTCGCCAAGCAGGTGGAGGAGGTACAGGGACTGTATATGACCATGCGCGGCTGGCGGCACGACTACCACAACCATCTGCAGGCGCTCAAGGCACAGTTGAGCATGGGTCAAACCGAGCTTGCCCAGGAATATCTGGGACGGCTGGAGCAGGACCTGGACAGCATCAAGCAACTGGTGGAAACGGGCAACGTCTCGCTGGATGCTATCCTAAATTCCAAGCTTTCCTATGCGCAAAAGCAGCAGATCAGCCTGCATTATAAAGCGACGGTGCCGCCCAAGCTCTCGGTCAGCGATATTGACCTGTGCGTGCTGCTGGGCAACCTGATTGACAACGCGGTGGAAGCGTGCGAGCAGTTGCCGGTGGAGCAACGGTTTTTGCGGCTGTACATCGGAATCTTTAGAAAGCAGCTGTACATCTCGGTGACCAACGCCACCGGAGAACTGGTGCGCAAGCTGGACGAGGAGTACATCACCACCAAGCGCGGGAACCACGGACACGGGCTTAAGCGCATCAACAACACGGTGGAAAAGTACGGCGGATTTATCAATCGCAAAAATGAGCCGGGGGTCTTTGCCACCGAAATCATGCTGCCGCTGTAAGGAAAAGCGGCGGTGGGATGACAATTCGTGCACGGAAAACGACCGTTCGTGCACGAATTGTTTTTTTGTCCCCGATTTATGCTATGATACAGGCAAAGGGAGGAATGAAGAATGAAGGAAAAACAACGACAGCCTCAGCCGGACAGCGCAATCATCAGCAACCTGCGGTATGCCTATGGGATGCTGTTTCGGGAATACCCCATCACCCGCCTGCTTTTGCCGTTGACGGTGCTGGTATCGGTGCTGTTTCCGTTGACCGGCAACCTGCTGCCCGCGATGATTGTGGCGATGCTGGAAAAGCAAAACCTTGCCGGATTTGCAGCGGCGGTGGCAGCGGTGGGCATGGTGATGCTGCTGCTCAAGTGGGGACAGAATGTGCTCAACCAGAACCTTGCCTACTATACAATGGAGTGCCGAAACCGGACCCTGACGATGCAGTATTATAAAAAAATTACCACCACCGGCTACCAGAACATCGAGCCACACGCAAAACAGGTCGAGCGGCAGAACGCCTTTTGGGCAATCAACGGAGACAACTGGGGGATTGGGCAGATTTTTTCCAAGACGCCGCTGTTTCTTTATAACCTGCTGGGTCTGCTGCTCTATGCCGGCTTTATCGGCAGCATCCATCCGAAGATTCTGGTGATTTTAGCGGCGATGAGCCTGTGCTGTCTGCTGCTGGAGCGCTTTTCCTACCGCTATCAGAAGGAGCATCGACAGCAGGAGGAGGAGCTGCGGACACAGCGCACAATGGTCTACCGCTATTGCAGCCAGATTGAAAACGCAAAGGACATCCGCATGTATGCCATCGAAAACTGGTTCCCTGAGCGTCTCAAGGAGCTGAACGACCAAACCAGAAGCATCTTCAAGAACAAATGGGGACGGGTCAAGCTGATGGACCTTTCCAACAATCTGTTTTTGATTTTGCGGGATTTGACCGCTTATGGCATTTTGATTTCGCAGGTGCTGGAAAATCAGATCAGCCTGTCGGAATTTACCTTCTCGGTCGGGATTGTAGCGGGCTTTACGACCTGGCTGACCGAGATGATTCAAAACTTTTCTTATCTGCGTCTGGCAAGCGTCCAGATGGGATATATGCGCTACTATCTGGAGATGGACGACGGGTATGGCGAGGAAGTCAGCCAGCCGGTTCAAAGTCAACCGAGCGGGCAGGCACCCACCATCGAATTTCGGGACGTCACCTTTACCTACCCGGAAAGCGACCGACCCACCATCGAGCATCTGGACCTGACCATCCACGCAGGGGAAAAGGTGGCGCTGGTAGGACTCAACGGAGCGGGCAAAAGCACGCTGGTCAAGCTGCTTGCCGGCTTGTACCGACCGGACAGCGGAGAAATTCTGCTGGACGGCAGACCCATCTCCTCCATTCCGCACGAGGAATATTTTGCACAGATTGGCACCGTGTTCCAGGAACCGTTTTTGCTGGCTTCCACCATCGAGGAAAATGTGGCGTGCTGCAACGGGGAACAGATGGACCACCGGCGGGTACAGCAGTCGCTGGAACGCGCCGGTCTGTGGGAGCGGGTGCAGGCGATGCCAAACGGAGTAAAATCCCATTACTCCAAGGAGTTGTACAGCGATGGAGAAAGCCTTTCGGGAGGCGAGGTGCAAAAGCTGATGCTTGCCCGCGCACTGTACAAGGATGCGCCGGTCATGGTGCTCGATGAGCCGACCGCTGCGCTGGACCCGCTGGCAGAGGCGGATCTGTATGAGCG
>SAMEA3387467__coassemble_2172_pt1 | contig 11486 bp, 8 predicted proteins | sample SAMEA3387467__metabat2_low_PE_020 | metagenome-assembled genome bin SAMEA3387467 (sample SAMEA3387467) | Felis catus | biome: Faeces | place: United Kingdom | collected 2012 | reverse complement strand
CGTTGATACCGCCCAGACACTGGGACATCTTCTGTGCAGTTTCGTCCGGCTGCGCAGGACCCAGAACGACATATTCATTGTACGGCGGCAGGGTGTAGTCGCAAGGACCGTCGATGGAGCGTGCTTTGTATCCGGCAATGGTGTAGAACCAGCCGCGCTTGTGGAACAGCTTGCCTACCGCAGAAACAGCAGCAGCAAACAGAATCCTTGGAGTACCGCATTCCTGCAGCGCCATCTCCATTGTTTCCGGGATGCCCAGACCGATGCCGTATGGAGTTTTGAGGACAAATTTGCACAGGAATTTTGCCAGCGGGCGCGGGTGGATGTCCTTCATCGGGATGGCGCGGCGCTGGGTGCAGGCAACTGCCTTTTCGGTCATAAAGACGATGTCGTCCGGCTGGGCGTATGGCTTGGCATACTTTTCGATGACCTGACATACATCATCCTTATCGGTGATGACATGGGTGCGGATTGCAAGACGCTGGTATGAAATGCCATCCACCTGGATGACCTCATTCTTTCCTTCATTTACGATATAGCTTTCTTCGCTCATTTTTCACAGTCCTTTCAAAGACGGATGCACCGCTTTGTGCGCATCCTTTTCCAGACAGACCTCGGTCGCCTGTAAACATATCCTTATTTTACCCCAAAAAAAAGATAAACTCAATATTGTGGGGAAATTTTATCGACAGTTTGTCAAAGGCGGCAATTTGTGTACAACAGGCGGTGGATTTGTGTATCAATCTGCCAACGACCCGGCAGAATTGGAAAATAAAAAATTGCGACGAGTGAAAAAAGTCTCTTTTCATCCACAGGGATGTGTTATATAATTAAAAAAGCGAAGAGAAAGGTCCGGGAGGAAAAGCAAGATGGTGTTTTCAAATCTGTTTTTTATTTATCTGTTTTTGCCGTTGAATCTGATTTTATATTTTATATCGTCCAACAAAACCTGGCGCAATGGGGTGCTGTTGGCTTTTTCCTTCTTTTTTTATGCGTGGGGAGAGCCGGTGTGGGTGTTTATGCTGATGCTCACCGCCTTTCTGGATTACACCTGGGCAAGGTGCATCGAATATTTTCGCCTGAGCGGGCAGAGCCGCCGGATGAAGCTGGCGCTGGCAGCCTCGCTGCTGTTTGATTTAGGGATGCTGGGCGTTTTTAAGTACAGCGGTTTTTTTGTGGAGAATTTGAATCTTCTGACCGGTCTTTCTCTGCCGGTTCCGCAGATTTCTCTGCCCATCGGTATCTCCTTTTATACCTTTCAAACCATCAGCTATGTGCTGGATGTCTACCGCGGGCAGGTGCCGGCGCAGAAAAGCTACTATAAATATTTGATGTACCTGTCGAGCTACCATCAGCTGGTGGCAGGACCGATTGTGCGGTACAGCGACGTGGCAGCGCAGATCGAGGAACGCCACACCACCCCGCAGGACATGAGCGAGGGCATCACCCGCTTTTGCATCGGCTTGACCAAAAAGGTGGTGGTTGCCAATGCAGCAGGCAAACTGGTGGAGCAGTATCTGAATGCGCCTTTGCAGGAGCTTTCGGTAGCGGGCGCGTGGTTTGGGGTTCTGCTCTATTCCATCCAGCTCTATTATGATTTCTCTGCCTATTCGGATATGGCAATCGGGCTGGGCAGGATGTTTGGATTTCATTATCACACCAACTTCAACTACCCGTATCTTGCCAAATCGGTCACCGATTTTTGGCGCAGGTGGCATATTTCACTGGGCAGCTTCTTTCGGGACTATGTTTACATCCCGCTGGGCGGCAACCGCAGGCACCAGCTGCTGAATATCAGCGTGGTGTGGCTGCTGACCGGACTGTGGCATGGCGCCAGTTGGAACTTTGTGCTGTGGGGAGCTTTTTATGGAATCCTGCTGATGGTGGAAAAGCTGGGACTGCTGCGCTGGCTGCAAAGGATACCGGCGGTGTTTTCCCATCTGTATCTGCTGTTTATCACCTTGATTGGCTGGACCCTCTTTTACACCACCGACCTGAGCCGTCTGGCAGGCTATTTTCAGGTGATGTTCGGCGGGTCGGGTAATCCGCTGACCGACCCGCAGCTTTCCATCACCTTTGCAAATCACCTCTTCTGGCTGCTGGCAGCGCTGCTGTTCTGCCTGCCGCTGACCCAGTGGTGCAAGAATCGTCTGGAGAGCTGGGTGGTACAGGACGGCAGAGGGCAGGGCAGACAGGCGCTTGTTTCCATCGGGACAGCGATGATGAATGTAGCGCTGCTGCTGGTGTGTACAGCGCTTCTGGTAGGGGACAGCTACAATCCGTTTTTATATTTCCGTTTTTGATGGCGTTAATCACCGGTCAAGGCGCTGCCCGGAAAAGGCAGTTGCCCTGTCGGTGGAAATAAGGAGGAACTATGAAACAATCAAACCGCTCTCAGCAGCTGTATCTGGTCAACGTCAGTGTGGTGATTATGCTGCTGGTCCTGGTGGGAATCCTGGCAATGGTCCTGCCCAAGCCCACCGTTTCCGAGGTGGAAAAAAGAGAGCTTGCGGCAAAGCCGCAGTGGAGCCTGCGCAGCTGGTTTTCCGGCGAGTATGCCGAGCAGTACGATGCCTACTATGCCGACACCTTTCCGCAGAGGGAGCAGCTGGTGTCGCTGGCATCGAAGCTGGAACAGATGCAGGGTGTTCACCCGGATGATGTTCGCATCCATCCGGCAGGAGGAAATGCTCAGCAAAGCCAGCAACTGCCGCAGCCTGAGCCGGAAGCTGAGCAGGAGCCACAGCAAGAGCTGGCAGAAGAGCCGCAGTCCCCGACAGTTGACTATGACGCTTACAGCGACCCGAATGCACCGGGAAACGGCTTGAGCGAGCAGGGAACCGCAGGCGAGCAGGTGGGCAGCCTATTTTTGTACCGCAATATGGGGATGCAGATTTTCGGCTCCAGTCAAACGTTGTCGGAAGAGTATGCGCGGGTCATCAGCTCCTATGCCCAGCAGCTGAATGGGGTACAGGTGTACAATCTGATTGCACCGACCTCCATCGAATTTTATCTGCCGGAAAAATATCAGGGCATTGCAAGCAGCGAGCGGGAAAATATCGACTTTGTGGCACAGCAGATGAGCGACAAGGTCATCTCGGTGGATGCGTACAGCCAGATTGAAAAGAATCGGGAGGATTACCTGTATTTCCGCACCGACCACCACTGGACGGCACGCGGCGCTTATGAGGCATACATCGCCTTCTGCAAATCGGCAGGGTTGACCCCGGTTTCGCTCGAGGAGATGGAGCATCAGCAGATTGACGGATTTTTGGGTACCTTTTACAGTCAGACCCACGACAGTCAGCTGGCACAGACACCGGATTTTGTGGAATACTTTGTTCCGCCGGTTCAAACGACCACCACCCGCTATCAAACGGGTGTGCCGTTTACGCCGATTGACAGCAGCATCTTTGCTTCCTATGCAACCGGCGGACAGAACACATACAGCGTTTTTCTGCACGGGGATTTTCCGTTGACCCACATCCAGACGGACAACCGCACCGGCAGAAAGATCCTTCTGGTCAAAGAATCTTACGGGAATGCCTTTGCTCCCTTTTTAGCCTGCAACTTCGATGAGGTCTATATTGTGGACCAGCGATATTTTGAACTGGGTCTGGTCGATTTTGTCAAGGAACATGGCATCACCGACCTGCTGTTTTTAAACAACATCTTTGCAGTCAATACCGATGTGCGCATCCGGGAACTCAGCCGCATCCAAAACCAGAGGTACCAGCCGATTTCTCAACAGCCGGTGCAGCAGCCGACCCAGCAGACGCAGGAAATCGAGAAAGAAGCGGAAGAGCAGAGAGAGGAAATGAGCAATCAATCGAAAGAACAGGCAGAGAAGCAGGAGAACGAAACACCGTCAAAGCCATCCAAAACAGAGGACCCGCCCAGGAGGTTAGGTCGTAGAGAGTAAGCAGATGAGAAAAGAGGAGGGACAGGATGCGCAGGATAATGAAGCGGCTGGGAGCAGTAGCAGCAGTTATTCTGCTCCTTTCTGGATGTACACAACAGGCGGTGCAGAAGGAGCAGGAGGAACAGCCGCGGACGATGTCGATGGTGATTGCCTCCGATGCACCGACGAGCATCCAACTGGCAGCGCAGGAATTTGCCAACCGTCTGGCATACTATTCAGATGGGGAACTGGAGGTTTTATTGAGTGCCAGCGACCAGCTGGATGCTGTGCTGACAGCGGACGACACCCAGTTTGCTTTTGTGGAAAACGAGCGGTTGAGCAAAACCATCGAGCCACTGGAAACCTTTACCCTGCCCTTCTTTTTTCAGGATGCCGATTATCTGTTCAGTGGGCTGAATTCCGAGCGCACCCGCAGGCAGCTCAATCGTCTGTTGGAAGAGGAGTATCCGATGGAAATTCAGATGTCGGTGGTGTACGGCTACGAGGATTTGGCAGCGGATGCAACGGTTGATTTGACCGATTTTCGCAAACGCTATCCATTGGCGGTCACCCGTTCCTTCTTCTCGCAGGAGCAGCAACAGGAGATTGGTGCATTGGAAATCGAAGGGGAAGAGCCGTTGCAGATGCTGCTGGACAAAGAGGTGGAAATCGCGCCGGTGGAGCTAAGCGAGCTGGTACAGACCGTGCAATCTCAGGACAGTGCACTGGTGCTGTTGGAAAGCTCTCACCAACTGAAACCGGCTTATCTGATGATGCAAACCGGTTTGTATGAACAGCTGACACCAAAGCAGCAGGCGGCGGTGGAGCAGGCGGTGGTGATGGCGTGCGGATACTGCCGCACCGTTGCCGACCAGAACCGTCAGGAAAACCTGGAGCAGCTGCGCCAGTTGGGCGTGCAGATAGAACCGGTCAACCGGGAAAAGTATCTTGCACTGTTGGCAGACATCTACCAGTATGATGCGGGCAATATGCTCTATCGACCGGATGCCGAGCTGGACCAGATGGTGCGCAGCGATGCGGTCAAATACAGTGTTTCTTAAAAAGGAAGGGGGCTACGGCTCTCCTTCTTTTTTGATTTGCCGATATTTTTGATAAAAGAAGAGAGCAGCCAGCACCAGACATGGCATCAGTAGACCTGCGATGCCAAACAGCTGCAAGCCGGCGTAGATGCTCAGCAAGGTTACCAGCGGCGGCAGACCGATGCTTTTTCCCACCAGTTTTGGTTCCAACAGGCTGCGGAGCAGGTTGATGGCAAGATACAACAGCAACAGCCCGAATCCCAGCAGGCGGTTGCCCTGAAAAAGCGAGATAACCGCCCAGGGAATCAGGATAAAACCGATGCCGATGACCGGCAGCAGGTCCAGCAGGGAGGTCAGCAGAGCGACCGGGAAAAAGTTGGGAACCTCCAGCAGCCATAGACCGCAGGAAAGCGCAGAGAAGGTCACTGCCATTAAAATCAGGTAGGCTTTTGCCATGCAAAATAGGGTGGAAAAGAGAAAGTGCTTCATCTCACAGGCAAGCGAACGCAGCGAGGGCGGAAGCAGGCGGAGCAGAAACTGGGTCACACGCGGGTAGTCCAGCGAGATAAAACTGGAGCAGAGGATGGTGACCACCACGCCAAAGAAAAAATGAGGCGTACAGGCAGCAAAAGAGGTACAGCACTTCAGCAGGGAAGCGGACAGGGAAGCGGACAGTTGGGCAGCGGCTGCGGAAAAGCTTTGCCGCCACAGGGCGACGGTCTGGGCAAGGTCGGGAGAAAAGTGGGACAAAAAACGGCTGAGCCATTCGAAGAAATCAGCAGTAGCAGGCAGAAAAACCGTCCGATAAAGCTGTGGCGCGCGTGCGGTCAGGGAGGAAAGCCAGCTCCACAACAGCAGGAGCGCCAGCCAGAGCAGCAGACCCAAAAGCAGGTAGAACAGGGTCATCACAAAGGCAGCAGCGCGGCGCCGACGCAGATGTAGCTTTTGGGAAAAGAGCAGCGACACCGGACGCAGCAGGGCAGCGATTGTCAGACCAAGCCAAAAGGGAAGGGTGGCGGGTAGGAAAAAACGCAGGACCAGCCAGCCAAGGAAAAGCAAACTGCCGACTGCCAGAGCAATCGCAATCAATTTATCTGCCGCTTTCATTCCATTTCCTCCTTCACCGTTTCAATATCTTGTGTCCATTAGTGTGCCCGAAGAGCTTGAAGGGATGAAAGAGAAATATTTCCCGGGAAAAGCTTCCTGAATTGGGGAAAAAGCGAAAATTTCCCGGGAAATTATTTTCCGGGAAATGATTTTTGAAAACAGCGAAGAATATGGCAAATCAAAAAATCTGAGTTGACAAACAAAACAAAACGTGGTAGATTAAAGTATACCCAAAAGTCAATACTACATAAATCGATGAGAAGGAAGTAAAACGACCAGCGCACTCACAGAGAGCCGGCGGCAGCTGAAAGACCGGCAGAAAGCGGGATCGACAAGGTAGCCTTTGAGAGTATGCCGAACGGCGGGAGGACCGCTCAGTAGACCATAACGGCTGAACCCCGTTACCGGTTCGGGGTGTTTTTTTAAGCACCTGCCGAGTGGGCAGAATCCTCTGCCAAAAAAGGTGGTACCGCAGGAAATGATCTCCTGTCCTTTGTATAAAAGCAAAGGACGGGAGTTTTTTTATTTCCCAAAACATTTATTTTTAAATACGCAAATACACAAGGAGGAAACACCATGAAAGAACTTTCCAAGGTTTACGACCCGAAACAGGTTGAGGACCGCACCTATCAGTTCTGGCTGGACGGCGGCTATTTTCACGCTGAACCAAACCCGGACAAAAAACCGTACACCATCGTAATCCCGCCACCGAACATCACCGGTCAGCTGCACATGGGACACGCGCTGGATGAAACCTTGCAGGACATCCTCATCCGCTTCCGCAGGATGCAGGGCTATGAGACCCTCTGGCTGCCGGGCACCGACCACGCTTCCATTGCAACCGAGGCAAAGATTGTAAACGCAATGAAGGAAGAGGGTCTGACCAAGGAGGATTTGGGCAGAGAAGGCTTCCTGGAGCGCGCATGGGAATGGAAGCGCAAATACGGCGGCAGAATCATCGAGCAGCTCAAAAAACTTGGTTCTTCCTGCGACTGGGAGAGAGAACGCTTCACCCTCGATGAAGGATGCTCGCAGGCAGTCAAAGAGGTCTTTGTCAACCTCTACAACAAAGGCTTGATTTATCAGGGCGAGCGCATCATCAACTGGTGCCCGCACTGCATGACCTCCATCTCGGATGCAGAGGTTGAATATGAGGAGCAGGCAGGACATTTCTGGCATCTGCGCTACCCGCTCAGCGACGGCAGCGGAGAGGTCATCCTGGCAACCACCCGCCCGGAAACAATGCTGGGCGATACCGCTGTTGCTGTTAACCCGAAGGATGAACGTTACCAGAAGCTGATTGGCAAAACCGTCATCCTGCCGCTGGTCAACCGTGAGATTCCGATTGTCGGTGATGACTATGTCGATATGGAATTTGGTACCGGCGTTGTAAAAATCACTCCGGCACACGACCCGAACGACTATGAGGTTGGACGCCGCCACGACCTGCCAATCCTCAAGGTGATGAACGACGATGCCACCATGACCGCTGCCTGCGGCAAATATGCAGGCATGGAGCGCTATGAGGCAAGAAAAGCCATCGTGAAGGATTTGGAAGAGCAAGGCTATCTGCTGAAGGTGGAGGACCACACCCACAATGTAGGAACCTGCTACCGCTGCGGCACCACCGTTGAACCGATGGTTTCCAAACAGTGGTTCGTCAAGATGGAGCCGCTGGCAAAACCGGCAATCGACGTTGTCCGCAACGGACAGATCAAGCTCATCCCGGAGCGTATGGACAAGACCTACTATAACTGGATGGAAAACATCAAAGACTGGTGTATCTCCCGTCAGCTGTGGTGGGGTCATCGCATCCCGGCGTACTACTGCGAAAGCTGCGGAGAGGTCATCGTTGCCAAGGAAGCTCCGTCTGTTTGTCCAAAGTGCGGCAGCACCCACCTGCATCAGGATGAGGACACCCTGGACACCTGGTTCAGCTCGGCACTGTGGCCCTTCTCTACTCTGGGTTGGCCAAACAACACCGAGGAGCTCAAATACTTCTACCCGACCAGCACTCTGGTGACCGGCTATGACATCATCTTCTTCTGGGTAGCCAGAATGATTTTCTCCGGCTTGGAACACATGGGCGACATCCCGTTTAACACCGTTTTGTTCCACGGTCTGGTTCGCGATGCCCAGGGCAGAAAGATGAGCAAATCGCTCGGCAACGGTATCGACCCGCTGGAAATCATCGACCAGTACGGTGCAGATGCGCTGCGCTTCACCCTTGCCACCGGCAATACACCGGGCAACGATATGCGCTTCAGCGATGAGAAGGTCATTGCCAGCCGCAACTTTGCCAACAAGATTTGGAACGCGTCCCGCTTTGTTCTGATGAACCTCAAGGATGAGCAGATGGATTTGGCTCTGCCGCTCGATCAGCTTGCCATCGAGGACAAATGGGTGCTGACCAAGTACAACACCCTGGTCAAAGAGGTCACCGATAACCTTGAGAAGTTTGAGCTGGGCATTGCAGTCAGCAAGCTGTACGACTTTATCTGGGATGTTTTCTGCGACTGGTATGTTGAGCTGGCAAAATCCCGCCTGTGGGAAGACGGAGCCGAAGCAGAGGTCGCCAGAAAGGTTCTGGTCTATGTGATGGGCAACACCCTCAAGCTGCTGCATCCGTTCATGCCGTTCATCACCGAAGAAATCTGGCAGGCACTGCCGCATGAAGGCGAAAGCATCATGGTTTCCCAGTGGCCGGTTTATGAGGAAAGCCTCAACTTTGCAGCCGAGCAGGCAGAGTTTGAAAAGGTGATGGATGCCATCAAGGCAGTCCGCGCCCGCCGCAGCGAGATGAATGTACCTCCGTCCAAGAAGGCTACCCTGTACATCGAAACCGCTTCGCAGGAAATCTTTAACCTTTCTACCCCGTTCCTGACCCGTCTGGCATGGGCAGATGAGATTATCCTGAGCACACCGGATGACCCGAACGGCTGCGTTCAGGTCATCACCGACAGCGCAAAGGTTTATATGCCGCTGTCGCAGCTGGTGGACCGCGACAAGGAGATTGCCCGCTTGACCAAGGAGAAACAGGCTTGTGAAAAGGACATTGCGTTCCTCTCCGGCAAGCTGAACAACCCCGGCTTTGTAGCAAAGGCTCCCGAAAAGGTCATCAACGACCAGAGAGCCAAGCTGGAAAAAGCACAGGAACTGCTGGCAAAGATTGAATCGAGCCTGGCAGCTTTCAACAACTAAACCGTGTAATTGTGGAAAAAAAAGCGCCGGAACGCAGATGCGTTCCGGCGCTTTTGTGCTGTTTTAGAGACTAATTTTAAAGGAATATTCCTCTCCGTTGTACTCAAAATCGCCCGAAAACCAGAGTCCACTGTTGTTGGAAGGGACAGATCGGGTGAGCCGCAGGTCAGTTGCAAACTCATTGCCCTCAAAGGAGACGGGTTGCAGACCCTTGCCGTAGATTTGCGTGTTGCGCACGGTGATGTTTTCTGCCGTTTCGTAGGAGAGGGTGAGGCGGTGGATGCGCAAGCCGTTGCCCTGCTTTGTATAGTCGTAGGTAAAGACTCCCTTGATGATGCCCTCCTCCGGCAGGATGTCCTCCAGGACATAGGAGTACTCAGGTGGGAGAACGTAGAAGGCTCCCTTACAGATGGTGTCCTCCTCAAACTCATAGACACGAACGCGGTGGGCGGGGAGAGCATTGTAGCGGGTTTCCACAAAAACAGTGTCCGGTTTGTCCGGGTTGCCCGGTGTGTCGTCAAAGACGGTCTCAAAGGAGAGTGGGTTGGTGTCGTAGTCCACTTGCTCCGCTTTGGAGCAGCCGCTTAGACAAAACAGCACAGCCAGCAGGAGAGCAACAGTACGAATCCATCTTTTCAACATCATTTCACCTTGCCTTTCCGACAGATTTCAATGGTTTCTTTTCTTCACTTTATCATATTGCTTCATGCAATTCAATAGATATAGAAAAAATCAATCGGGGGAAAATACAGACCTTTTATCATATTTCCTCCTTGAGGATAGGGTTAGATGCGGGATGAAAAGGAGTATTCTTCACCTTTATAGGTAATCACACCGCGGAAAATCAGGTTGTTTCCAAGGTCGGTCACGATGGGGGACACACGGTCGAGGTCGGCGGTGATAGAAAGGATGCCGTCCGTTTCCTCGATGGTGAGCGGAATCTTTTGATTTTGCAGATGAAACTGCGGTGTGCCACGGTACTCCAAAACTACATCGGTCAAGGAACAGTCCTGCAACTCGATTTCCATAGAAAAAGCAGACAGAACAGATGGCTCATATCCTTCTTCCTCTTCGATTTGTATGTTGTAGATTCCGCGGACGATGCAGCGATTTAAACCAACTGCCAGATAACCATAGGGTGGCTCCACAAAAAAGAAAGCGCCCTTGGAAAGAAGGTGGGGATAAAAAACCTCCCGTTTAAACAGTCGGGCAGGCGGTTCGTTTCCGCCGTTTCCTCCGTATAACTGCTCGGGCGAGCTGTAAGGCGCAGGCGGAAACGGTTCCTCCACCGTTGGCTGATCCAATTCATAATAAAACAGCTGCTGGAAACGAGTGTCCAAATCATCAGAGAGAAGCTCCGGGTGATTTTGATACTCGAACGCAGCTTCCCTGTCGGATGGAGAAGAGGGACGCTCCGGCTGGCAGGAACACAGCGTCAGCACAAGCAGAGTGCAGATAAGCATAGCGCAGATAGGCAGACGGTTCATCGTATTTCCTCCTTGAGGATTTGTTTACAGGTCGATTTGGAAGGAATGTTCCTCATCTTTATAATCGAAACTGCCCGAGAAAAAGATATTGCTGCTGGGTTTACGAGAGAGAATACGAAGATGTTTCAGTGAAATCTGGTTATCTACAACCGGTGTGCGCGCAAGGTCTACAGCGTACACTTCCGGGTTGCGAATGGTGATTCCCTCTGCTGTTTCATAGGATAGGGTAAAGCTGTGGATGCATATGTCATCACCTTTTTTCGTATAATCGAAGGTGAAAACACCCTTGATGATGCCCTCCTCCGGTGGAGTGTCCTCCAAAGGATGACCATATTCAGGAGGTAGAAGATAGAAAGCACCCTTGGCAATGGTGTTTTCACGAAAATGATAGATACGGATTCGGTAAGCTGGTGGTTCATAACGACAGAGTTCTGAGTCAGCAGTGTCCGGCTTGTCCGGGTTGCCCAGTGTGTCATCAAAGACGGTCTCAAAGGAGAGTGGGTTGGTGTCGTAGTCCACCTTCTCCGCTTTAGAGCAGCTGCTCAAACAAAACAGCACAGCCAGCAGGAGAGCAACAGTACGAATCCATCTTTTCAACATCATTTCACCTTGCCTTTCCGACAGATTTCAATGGTTTCTTTTCTTCACTTTATCATATTGCTTCATGCAATTCAATAGATATAGAAAAAATCAATCGGGGGAAAATACAGACCTTTTATCATATTTCCTCCTTGAGGATAGGGTTAGATG
>SAMEA3387467__coassemble_2066_pt1 | contig 12321 bp, 11 predicted proteins | sample SAMEA3387467__metabat2_low_PE_020 | metagenome-assembled genome bin SAMEA3387467 (sample SAMEA3387467) | Felis catus | biome: Faeces | place: United Kingdom | collected 2012 | reverse complement strand
CTTCCTTTTCCAAATACGGATACTGCTACCAAAACCATCTCTTCCCGCAAATGATAAAAAATATGACCTTTGGAGGTAAACTTTATGCTTGATCTTCTTTTCACCAGCGTCATCTCCGGCACCGTCAGCTGGCAGTCCATTCTCCTTTGTACCTTTTTCTCTCTCCTTTTGGGGACTGCCTCTGCCGGTGTTTATTGCTATAAAAACACCGGCACCAAAAGCTTTGTTGTGACCCTTGCCCTGTTGCCTGCCATGGTCCAGATTGTCATCATGCTGGTCAATGGCAACCTCGGCGCCGGCGTTGCCGTCATGGGTGCCTTCAGCTTGGTGCGTTTCCGTTCCGTCCCGGGCAGTGCACGGGAAATTGGCAGCCTGTTCTTTGCCATGGCGCTCGGACTTGCAACCGGTATGGGATATATCGGATATGCGGTTCTGTTTTTACTGCTTGTGGGAGCTGCCACTCTGCTTTTGTACTGCACACCCTTTGCCCAGCCCAAGGCGACCGACCGCGAGCTGCGCATCACTATACCCGAATCGCTGGATTACGAAGGCATCTTCGATGACCTCTTTTCCAAATACACCGATCACAGTGAGCTAATCCGAGTCAGAACGACCAACATGGGGAGTCTGTACGAGCTGTGCTACCATGTTCGCCTGAAAGAATGTGGCATCAGCAAAGCATTTTTAGATGACATCCGCTGCCGCAACGGCAATCTGAATGTTGTCTGCGGACGGATTTCCCACAACAATGAACAACTTTAAATTATCAACAAAAGGAGGAAACTCTTTTGTACTCTAAATATTCTTTTCATCGGCGGTTGACCTTACGCCTGTTGTGCATCGCTCTGTGCGCTTGTATGGCACTGAATGGATTCTCCTCCACCTCTCTGCCGGACGACACCCTCAGCAGCGAACAGGAAGAAACGGAATCATCCGTTTCTTCCTCCGAGGATTCCGCCTATACTTACTCCGACTATGAACTGGACGACAGCTTTGATCGCCAATCCGCTGCTTCCATCACCCTGTCCGGCAGCACCGCGCAGTCGAACGGGAGTGGTGTAAGCATCAACAATGCAACGGTAACCATCTCCAAAGAAGGATGCTATCTCATCAGCGGAGAGCTGGAGGATGGGCAAATCATCGTCGATGCCGGTGACAGCGACAAGGTTCAGCTGGTTCTGGACAACGCTTCTATCCACTGCTCCACCGGCAGCGCCATTCTGGTTCGCAATGCAGACAATGTCAAGGTGACTCTTGCTGCGGACAGTGAAAATGAACTCTCTGACGGAACAGAATACCAAACCGATAATGACAACCCGGATGCTGCCCTGTTCAGCAAGGATGATCTGGTCATCAACGGCAGCGGTTCATTGACTGTACAAGGAAATTATAAACATGGGATTGCCGGAAATGACGATTTGGTCATCACTGGTGGCAGATTGACTGTCAACTCGCTCAGTCACGCCTTGCGTGGTAAAGATTCGGTCGCCATCCTTGACGGCACCTTTGTACTGACCAGCCAGAAGGATGGCATCCAGGCAAGCAACACCGAGGACAGCACCAAGGGCTGGGTACAGATCGACGGCGGCAATTTTACCATCCAGTCCTCCGGCGACGGTATCCAGGCAGAAACCAATCTGAGCATCTATGACGGCAGCTTTACCATCACCAGCGGAGGCGGTGCGGTAAACGGTGCAGACCACACCGAAAATAGAGGAGGCGGGTTTGGTCGACCCGGCGGTAATAGACCTGACTCTGCAAACGGTCAAACCTCTCCTGAAATGCCTTCTCAACCGGCTGAGGGTGGTCAAACTCCTTCCGAGATGCCTTCTCAACCGGCTGAGGGCGAACAAAGCTCTTCTGGAAATGAATCGGACTATTCTGAATTGATCTTTGATCCCGATGATTTTGACGACACCTCTACTGATGACAGCGACACCACTGTCAGCACCAAGGGCATAAAGGCAGGCAATGCACTGCTGATTCAACAAGGCACCTTTGTCATCGACTCTGCCGATGATGCCATTCATTCAAACTACTCTGTCACCATTGACGGCGGCTCCTTCCAGCTTTCCTCCGGCGATGATGGCATCCATGCAGAAGCATACTTAAACATCAACGGCGGAACTACCACGATTGCCGAAAGCTACGAGGGTTTGGAAGCTGCGCAGATCCATATCAGCGGCGGCACAACCCAGGTTTCCTCCAGCGATGACGGTCTGAATGCCACAGGAGGAAGTTCCTTCGAGCTGGTGGACGGTCTGCTCGTCTTAAAGGACATCTCTTCCTCCGACACCGAACAAACCTTTGGCGGACGCGGCGGTATGTTTGAAGTCGAGGACAACTGCGACATTACAATCAGCGGCGGCAACCTGACGGTGACTACCAGCAACGGCGACGGCATCGACAGCAACGGCAGCCTGAACGTCAGCGGCGGCACCGTGCTGGTTTTTGGCTCCTCCTCGGGTGGAGAAGGCGCCTTGGACTACACCGGTTCCTCCTCAATCAGCGGCGGCACATTGGTTGCTCTTGGCTCCTCCGGCATGGCACAGTCGATGGAACCGGATGACTCTCATGCCACTTTGATGGTCACCTGGGACGAGGTGCAGCCGGCAGGCACCCGCCTGACCCTGTGTACCCAGCAGGGAGAAATTCTTTGCTCCTTACAGTCCACCAATTCCTTCCAGACGGCGGTCATCGGCACCGATTCTCTCTCTGCCGTTCAGGAGGTATCCCTGTACACCGGCGGAACAGTCAACTCCGACAGCCAGCTGCTCACGATGGGCACCCTCTCTGACGGAGAGCTGCTGTGTGAGGTCACCTTAGCTGAGGGTGTGACCAACATCTCATCCGACGGCAGTCAGCGCTCCTCTCAGCCGGGCGGTTCCTTCGGCGGTGGTCAGCGTCCGCAGGGCGACAGAAAACAGCGTCCGCAGCAGGAGCTGACCATCGGCTCTTCGGCGGAGAGCAACTCCTGATTTTACCGATTTCTTCTGCGGGTCAGCGATAAGCAGTTCATTCTCCTCACTCTCTGCTTGCGCTGTTTGAAAAGACCCGCTTTTTCAATCCTTTCTCTCAAAAGCAAAAGCTCCCGCTTTTAAAAAGCGGGAGCTTTTGCTTTTGCCGATTTTATTTTCACCTATTCTGTTTCATTCAAACGAACCATGTGGATGTGGTCCTCCCACACCCCATTGATTTTCAGATACTTCCGGCTGATTCCTTCCCGCACAAATCCGCACTTTTCAGCGACTCTCAGCGAAGGGAGATTGCGCGGCATGATGTTCGCCTCAATGCGGTGCAGTCCCAGTTCCTCAAAGGCGATACGCACACATTCCTGCACCGCCTCGCTCATCAGACCCTGCCGCAGATGGTCCTTGTCCAGCTTATATCCCAGAAAACAGGAGCAAAAACATTCCCAAACGATACCATTGAGGGCAACCATCCCCATCACCTGCTGCGGCTGCTCCTTTTTTACCAGATAAAACCGGTAGCCCTGCGCCTGCATGGCGTTCTGCTCGTCCAAATCCAGCCGCGCCCGCTGGTAACGGTGGGTAAAAAACTCCTCCTCGCACACCGGGTCATAGGCTTGGAAAAAGGTACGGTTTCGGACATAATAATCGGTCACCGCCTCGGTCAGCGATTTGTTCGCCGGTATCAGCAGCAGCCGTTTTGTGGCGTACTGTTCCTTCATCCTGTCCTTCTCCTTTGCGTCTATTGATTTTTCTTCTTTTTCTTCTTCAGATAATCGCTGGCGCCCTTTGTTTTCAGGTAGATTTCATACTGCTCACGCAGCCAGCTTTCCACCTGCTGCACGCTCTCTTTTGACTGGGCAAACTCCTGCTGTGCCACCAAATCGCTGTGCTCCAGGTTCATCGGACCATACCACAGTTGTACCCGCAGCAGCTTGCCCTCGTCGTTACTCTTGGGTGTGACCTTATAGTTCATTCCGTTGCAGCTACCGGTCAGGATGTTCCCGCTTTCAAAAAAATTGATGGTCGGCACATAAAAGTCTTTACTTGTATAATCCACCGCTTATTTTCCTCCAAACAGCTTTGCCAATGGGCTGACCGCCTTGCCCAGGTTATCAATGGCTTTGTTGAGCGCTTCGATGTCGATTTTTTCCAGCACATCCACCGCCTTCTTGACCTCCTGCACACTCTCCTCCAGCGCGACCTGACCCTGCTGGGAAAGCTCGTTGAGGTTGCCCAGCAGCTGCTGCGGATTGCTGTTTTTCACCTGCTCGGTGATTTGCTGCGCATCCTCCAGTGTCTGCTTTGCCTGCGGGAGCATCTGCTCCAGCTGAGAGCTGATCTGCCCTGCGCTGCCCAAAACGGAAGCGGTACGTGGGACGATTGCCAAAACAGCCACCACAACCACTGCCAGTGCGCCGACTGCACAGCCTGCTGTCATTTTCATCAGCTTTTCCATCACGCGGTTGTGCTCTTTCTGGCTCTCGGCAAATTTTTCAAACTCTTTACTCTGATTGCTGTCCGCCTGCTCCATGTCCTTGATCTCTGCTAATTTTCCCATCTGCTCCTGTCCTTTCTGTCTACTGTGCATCCAGACTGTTCCAGTCACACTGTTGAACCAGCAGCTGTGCAATCTTTTCCAGCGCCTGCTGCTCCCGTTCATCGAAGCGGTCAAAGCTGTAGCTGTCCAAATCAATCACACCGATGACCTTTCCGTCCAGCAGCATCGGCACCACGATTTCCGAGTTGGAGCCACCGTCGCAGGCGATGTGTCCCGGAAACCGGTGGACATCCGCTACCAGCTGTGTTTTTTGTTCTGCCGCAGCGGTCCCGCATACTCCTTTGCCCACTGCAATGCGGCGGCAAGCCGGTTTTCCCTGGAACGGTCCCAGCACCAGCTCTCCATTTTTCATCAGGTAGAAGCCTGCCCAGCTGACCTCCTTCCAACACTCGAAGATGGCAGCGCTGGCGTTTGCCAGATTGGTCACCCAGTCCGCTTCGTCAGCAATCAAAGCACGCACCCGCATCACCGCCCAGCGGCAGGCATCCTCTCTTGTTTGGATATTGGGCTGTTTTTGTTCCATCTTGTCTCTCTCCTTTTTTTCCTTACAGTGTCTTCATTACTACCGAACACAGGTACTGATAAAACCGGTCGTACTCCTCCCGCTCCAGCTGCCGCGGGTAGGACATCACCACCAGCGGATGCTCTGCAAAGCCCTCCCGATACGGCGGATGGACGTGTGTAAACGGATTTTCCTGATAACCGGCTCGTTCATAAAATCCTTTCCTGCGCAGGGAGATGTCGTCGATGGGTGGGTCGATTTCCAGAATGACCGGCTTTCCTCTTTGTTCAAGCAGCTCCAGCGCCCGACTGCCGCAGTGCTGTCCTCGCAGCTGTGGCAGAATGCACAGATGCTCGACATAGATAAATTCCTGCGTTTCCCAGCAGAGAAGCTCCCCCAGCAGATGGTCTTCTTCCATCAGCAGGTTGAACTGGTAGTCCGGCTCTTGCAAAATGGCGCGCTGGGCATCCGGCTTCCTCTGTTCATGCAGTGGGAAGCTGGTTTGATACAACTGCATTGCCTGCAAATATAAACTATCCTGACTGTCCTGCAATCTTTTAAAGACCATTGCTCTTCTCTCCTTTTTATAAAACGATACTTTCCAGTAGTATACCACAAGCCAACTGCTTATGCAAACAAAAGCAAAGGCGAAGTTTTTCATTTTTTTCAAATCAGGCAAAAAATCCGCACAGCCCAAGACTGTGCGGATTTTAAAGTTTTATCTTTGATTCTTTGGCTCTTAAAGCATCTTCAGAGCTTCTTCCACGATGTTGGCTGCACGCAGACCGAACTCGGTAATCAGGTCGCCGCCCGGACCGGAGTGTCCGTAAACATCATGAACGCCCATCTTGACCACTTGACAGCCGTTGCTGCCTGCATTGACTGCTGCACAGACTGCATCGCCCAGACCACCGATTACAGAATGCTCCTCAACAGTGATAATCTTGCCGGTTTCCTGTGCTGCCTTGCAGACCAGCTGCTCGTCCAATGGCTTGATGGTGTGGATGTTGATGATGCGCGCATCAATGCCTTTTTCTTCGAGCATCTTGCCTGCTTCCATCGCTTCTGCTACCATCAGACCGGTAGCAACGATGGTGATGTCCTTGCCGTCGCGCAGGGTGATACCCTTGCCCATCTCAAAGTGATAGGTCTGTGGGTCGTTGAACACCGGAACTGCCATTCTGCCAAAGCGCAGATAGACCGGTCCCTGGTAAGCTGCTGCTGCACGGACTGCTGCTCTGGCTTCCACATCGTCGGCAGGGTTGATGATCACCATGCCCGGGATGGTGCGCATCAGCGCGATGTCCTCGCAGCACTGGTGGGTCGCTCCGTCTTCACCGACCGAGATACCCGCATGGGTTGCACCAATCTTTACGTTCAGGTGTGGGTAACCGATGGAGTTTCTGACCTGCTCAAACGCTCTTCCTGCTGCAAACATCGCAAAGGAGCTTGCAAACGGGATCATGCCGGCTGCTGCCAGACCGGCTGCCACGCCCATCATGTTGCCTTCTGCGATACCGCAGTCGATAAAACGCTCTGGACAAACCTTTTTGAAGGAAGCGGTTTTGGTAGCTCCTGCAAGGTCAGCGTCGAGTACCACGAGATTTGGATATTCTGCCGCAAGCTCCGCGAGTGTAGCGCCGTAGCTTTCGCGGGTCGCAACCTTTTTTACTTCTGCCATAGTTTTAATACCTTTCCTTTCCGCATCCATCAGCAGTCCAGCGCTGCCAGCTGCTGTCCAAGTTCTTCCATTGCCTGCCGGTACTGCTCGTCGTTTGGAGCGGTGCCATGCCAGCCTGCCTGATTTTCCATGAAGGAAACGCCCTTGCCTTTGACGGTCTTTGCAATGATTGCAGTCGGCTGTCCTTTTACGCTGCGCGCCTCGTTCAAGGCTGCCTCGATCTGGTCAAAGTCGTGTCCGTCGATGTTGATGACGTGGAAGCCAAAGGCTTTAAATTTTTCGTCGATTGGATATGGGGACATAACATCCTTGATGTTGCCGTCAATCTGAAGACCGTTGTTGTCCACCAGTACACACAGGTTGTCCAGCTGGTAATGGCTTGCAAACATGGCTGCCTCCCAGACCTGTCCTTCCTGAATCTCGCCGTCGCCCAGAACGGTATATACCCTCCATTCGCCGCCGGTCAGCTTGGCAGCCTTTGCCATGCCGCACGCCGCAGAGATGCCCTGTCCCAGCGAGCCGGAGGACATATCCACACCCGGGATTTTTTTCATATCCGGGTGTCCCTGCAAACGGGAGCCGATCTTGCGCAGGGTTTTGAGCTCCTCAACAGGGAAAAAGCCCTTCTGCGCCAATACAGCATACAGCGCCGGTGCGGTGTGTCCTTTGGAAAGTACCAGACGGTCGCGTTCCTGCCAAGCAGGATTCTGCGGGTCGGTTTTCATCTCCTGAAAATACAGGTAGGTCAAAATGTCCGTTACCGAGAGCGAACCGCCCGGGTGACCGGATTTCGCGCAGTGAGTTCCCTCAATGACGCCCATGCGGACCTTGCACGCTGTGATTGCCAGCTCTTTTTTGGAGTTGCTGTTCATGTTGTGGGATCATTCCTTTCAGTTGCTTTTATAGCTTTTGTACAGCAGAGGATTCCCCGTTTGTACAAAATTCTCTCTACCTTCAAACTTTTATCTTGGCAGCAGCGCTCACATCCGCTGCTCTAATCGCTCAATAAAATCTGCTACAGCTCCATTGTCGCACGAATCGACAATAAAATCAACCTCTTTTTGCAGATTTCTGTCCCCGCTGCACGGAGTTGCAGAAAAATCTGCCGCCCGCAGCATTGCCAAATCGTTTTCCCGGTCACCGATGGCTGCCGTTTTGTTCATACCCAGCTGCTGCTGAATCAGACGCATCCCTTTGCCCTTGTCCACACCTTCTGCCACCAGCTCCAAGTAGAAGGCATCACTCTGCACCGGGTAAAACCCTTGTGGGTTTGCCTGCTCGATGTAGGCGCGCACCTCGGGAATCTGCTGCGGTGGTACAATCAGCACCACCTTGTGCCAGCTGTGCGGACCGGTCTGCGGGGTATAGGGCTTGCAGCAGCCCTCGCGCAGATACATATCCCGGCGCTGTGCCACCCCTTCGATCGACTCATCGCCCCAGCGGATGACCCAGTAGTTGTCCGGCTCCACCAGCATAGCGCCAATTTGCTCAAAGCGCTCGAGCAGGTGGTAGACAAACGGCTGAACCGTATCCGGCAGGCTGGCGGTAAACAGTACCTCTTCGCTCTGCTCCGAATAGATGTAGCCTCCGTTGATGGTGATAATCGGCGCATTGACCGGCACCTGCCGCAAAATTTCTCCCAGCGCACATCTGGGTCGTCCGGTACACAGGGTAAAATGTCCGCCCAGACAGATAAAGCGTTCGATTGCCTCGATGTTGCGGCGGGAAACCTGTGTCAAGTCGGTCAATGTTCCATCAATGTCCGACACCAGCAAAATTCCGTCAAAGGGTTGTTGCTTTTCCATTGGCTTATTCCTCCTCACGGGGTTTCAGGGTTTTTAAAAAGGATGTAAAATACGGCGGCAGAGGCGATTCAAAATACAGATGCTCTCCGGTGATGGGATGAACAAAGCCCAGCGCTCTGGCGTGCAGGCACTGTCCTTCCAGCCGCTTGATTGCCTTTTTGGGTCCGTACAGCTCATCGCCTGCCACCGGATGACCCAGATATGCCAGATGCACCCGAATCTGGTGGGTGCGCCCGGTTTCCAGCCGACAGCGCAGGTGGGTAAAACCGTCGTACCGTCCCAGCACCTGATAATGGGTGATTGCCTGCTTGGCTCCTACAATGTTTCCGTCCGGCTGGATGCAGTCGGTGCGCACTGCCATCTTTTTGCGGTCCTTAAGACTGCGCCCGATGGGCAGGTCGATGACGCCTTCCTCCTGCTTGACCTTTCCGTAGACCACCGTTTCATAAAAGCGGTCCACCGTGTGCTGCTGAATCTGGCTGCTGAGCCCAAGGTAGCTTTCATCATCCTTCGCACAGACCAGCAGACCGCTGGTATCCTTGTCGATGCGATGAACGATTCCCTGACGTTCGATTCCATTGCAGCGTGCCAATTTTCCACCGCAGTGGTACAGCAGCGCATTGACCAGTGTCCCCTCGCTGTTGCCGGCTCCGGGATGGACCACCATGTGCTTGGGCTTATCCACCACCAGCAGATGCTCGTCCTCATAGACAATCTGCAAGGGAATCTGCTGCGGCTGCGGCTCTTCGGCGGGAGCAAGCAGTTCTCCCCAGTTGCACTCGTCGCCGTCTTCCTCCTGTGCTGCCAAAGCGGTCTCGGGCAGGCAGACCTCCACCTGCATCCCTGCCTTTAGCTTATCATTTTTCCCGGCAGCCTTTCCCTGCACCAGCACCTGACCGGCAGCCAGCCACTTTTGTGCCTGACTGCGGCTCATTCCTTCGACCTGCTGCTGCAAAAATTTGTCGATGCGCTGCCCGTCCTGTTCGCTGTCCACTGTAAAACGAAGGGTACTACTCATGCCGCTTGATCTCCTGTCGAATCTCAAACTGCTGGTGTTCTCTGCGTTCGATGAACAAAAAATAAATCAAAAACAGAGCGACACCCACGCAGACACAGATGTCTGCCACATTGAACACCGGAAAATGGATGAGCCTGAAGTCAAACAGGTCCACCACATAGCCGCCCGGACGAAACAGTCTGTCCACCAGATTGCCCGCACCGCCCGACAGAATCAGACTCCAGCTGCAAATCATCCACGGGGAACGCAGCTTTTGTGTCAGCAGCAGCACCAAAATCAACAGCAGGACCGCCGAGGTCACACCAACCAGCAGAAAGCGCTGGTTGTTCATGGTGTTAAATGCCGCACCAAAATTCTGGACATAGGTCAGATGGAACACGCCCGAAATCAGCGGGATGGTGTCCACCTGGCTCAGGGAATGCTCTGCCCAAAACTTTACCAGCTGGTCCACTGCAACCAGCAGAGCTGCTATCCCTAACCAAATGTAGCTTAACATAGTTTTCCTCCTTGTCTTTTCCGGCTGTCCGTGTGTACAGCACAAAAAGCGGTGCAGGAAGATCGGTTCCCGCACCGCAATGTACTGAAATCTTAGCCGATAATTGCTGCACAGCGTGCGCAGAGGGTCGGATGTTTTGCATCTTGTCCGACTGTATCGCTGTATGTCCAGCAGCGTTCACATTTTTCGCCCTGTGCTTTTTCGATTGCAACCGCCAGACCTTCCATCTCGCCGGTCGGCTGTGCAACCGCCTGCTGATGCAGCTGGACCTGGCTGACGATGAAGACCTGTGCCAGCATCTCTTCATTTTCCTTCAGGAAGTCGTACAGCTCTCCGTCTGCGGTCAGCTGTACCATCGCCTCCAGAGATTTTCCGATGGTCTTCTGGTTTCTTGCATTTTCCAGCGCCTTGTTGACGTCATCGCGGACCTTGCGGATTCTTTCCCATTTTGCCATAAATTCCGCAGTTTCCTTGCTGTTGCCGCCCTTTGGCATCTCATTGAATACGCAAGCCTCCGGGTCATGGTCGGCAGATTGTGGAAGGTTTGCCCAGATTTCCTCGCAGGTAAAGGCAAGGATTGGCGCAAATACCAGGGTCATATCGCGCAGGATGCGGTAGATGGCTGTCTGTGCCGCACGTCTGCTGACAGAATCCGGCTTCTCCACATACAGTCTGTCCTTGATGATGTCCAGATAGAAGTTGGACAGGTCGATGGTGCAGAAGTTGCGGATTGCATAGTATACCAGATGGAACTCAAAGTTGTCGTAAGCCTTGCGGCACTCGCCGGCAACCTGATCCATTCTTGCCAAAGCCCAGCGATCCAGCTCCTGCAGCTGATCATCCGATACCGAGTCGGTATCCGGGTGGAAGTCGTACAGGTTACCCAGGATATAGCGGGCGGTGTTGCGGATTTTTCTGTATACCTCGCTGAGCTGCTTGAGGATGTCGTTGGAAACACGGATGTCGGCATGGTAGTCGGAGGAAGCAACCCACAGACGCAGGATGTCTGCACCGAATTTATCGGTGATCTCCGATGGGTCGATACCGTTGCCCAGCGATTTGTGCATGGTTTTGCCCTGTGCGTCCACTACCCAGCCGTGGGTGCAAACTGCCTTGTAAGGAGCAACGCCCTTCCATGCAACCGAGGTCAGCAGAGAGGACTGGAACCAGCCGCGGTACTGGTCAGCGCCCTCCAGGTACAGGTCAGCCGGCCATCTCAGGTTTGGTCTTTCCATCAGCACTGCTGCGTGGCTGGAACCGGAGTCAAACCAAACGTCCATGATGTCGGTTTCTTTTCTGAATTTTTCGCATCCGCACTTTTTACATTTGGTTCCCTTTGGAAGGATTTCCTCAGCTTCATGGGTCCACCATGCATCCGAGCCTTCTTTGCGGAACAGGTCGGAAACTGCTTTGACCGACTGCTCGTCGATGTGGAATTCTCCACATTCTTCGCAGTAGAAGATTGGAATTGGAACGCCCCACAATCTCTGACGGGAGATACACCAGTCGGAGCGGTCGGTGACCATGTTCTTGATGCGGCCTTCACCCCATCCCGGAATCCATTTAATCTTTTCGATTTCACGGACTGCATCTTCTTTGAAATCCTCCACCGAGCAGAACCACTGTTCGGTTGCACGGTAGATGATTGGGTGTTTACATCTCCAGCAGTGTGGGTACTGATGGACAATCTTTTCAACCGCAAACAGCAGGTTGCTGTCCTCCAGCTTTTTCGCAATCGCTTTGTTGGCTTCATCGGTGGTCAGACCCTCAAATTCGCCTGCATCCTTGGTCAGCTTGCCGACGTTGTCCACCGGCACAACGATTGGAATCTGCGGATAGTGGTTGACACAAACCTCAAAGTCCTCTACACCATGTCCAGGCGCGGTATGTACACAACCGGTACCGGAATCCAGTGTGACGTGGTCACCGACGATGACCAGCGAGTCACGGTCGAGGAACGGATGCGCACACACGATGTACTCCAAATCCTTGCCCTTGACCGAACCAATCAGCTCGTAATCCTCAATCTTTGCTGCCTTCATTGCAGCGTCTGCCAGTTCTTTTGCCATGATGTAGTATTCACCGTTTGCATGAACTGCGCAGTATTCATAATCCGGACCCAGACATACTGCCATATTGCCCGGCAGGGTCCAGGTAGTGGTAGTCCAGATAACGAAGAAGGTCTTTGCCGGGTCCACACCCAGTGCGCCCAGCTTGCCCTGGTCGTCCTTGACCGGGAATTTGACGTAGATGGAGAAGCATGGATCCTCCTCGTATTCAATCTCTGCC
>SAMEA3387467__coassemble_1716_pt1 | contig 16579 bp, 14 predicted proteins | sample SAMEA3387467__metabat2_low_PE_020 | metagenome-assembled genome bin SAMEA3387467 (sample SAMEA3387467) | Felis catus | biome: Faeces | place: United Kingdom | collected 2012 | reverse complement strand
AGAGGATACCATCCAAGGCGTACAGCTTGACATACCCTTTTGCCCGCACAAACTGTGAGCACAGGGAGCGCATGGAGGACATCAGCACAAAGACATAGATCATCATGGTGTTGTCGCCCAGGTAGGAGATATGACAAAGCAGCGGCTCCAGCACCAGCAGGATGCCAAATCCGCCCAGAATGGTCAGAAAGCCGGTGGTGAAGACGTCACTCTTTTTGTAGTACTTGTCCAGACCAAAGCGGATGATACCGTTGATGATGCCGCAGGAAACCAGCGGCAGCAAAAAGTTGCCCACCTGCACCATCAGGTCGACCGTGCCATATTCTGCTTCTGAGAGCACTGAGGTATACAGCGGCATCAAAAGAAACACCAGCACCTTGGAGCTGAAGGTGCCGATGGCAAAAATCAAAGTGTTTGAAATCAGTTTCCAGTATTTGTTCAAGCAAATTCTCCTGACGTAGATTGATGAAAGCAGTATACACAGCGAATCCATTATAGCATCTTTTTTCTAAAAAAGAAATGCTGCTTTTCCAAACTTTTGTGAATCGAGGGCAAAACAGCAAAAAAACAGAGAAGAATTTTGCAAAAGAAGGAGGTTTGTGCAGAAAAAGCAGTAGGAAAGAGGCGAGGAGTGTGTTATAATACTCAAAGTTGGCGGCTTGACCGTCGCTTTTGAGAAAATGCAGAAGAATATGGTTAATTTATGATAATAGAGGATGATGGCGGATGAACAACGACGAATTGCTGGAAATAACAACAGAAATCGGCTGGAGGCTGCTGCAAAGCGGCGCGGAGATCTACCGGGTGGAGGAATCCATCCGCAGGATGCTGGAAGCATACGGCTTTCCCGAGGCGGAGGTCTTTTCCATCCCTTCCTGCATCATTGTAACCATCAACGATGAAACCGGTCATGCACTGACCCGACTCAAGCGCAACCGCTCCTCCGGTCTGGATTTTGACCGCATCGACCAGCTCAACAACCTGTGCCGGCACATCTGCGCAGAAACACCGGAGCTGCCGGTCATCCAGCAGAAGCTGGCAGCAATCATGAATAAAAAGGATTACTCCTTCTGGACCAATATGTTTTTCACCGCCTCCATCTCGGCATCCTTCACCCTGTTTTACGGCGGATTTTTTCCCGACAGCATTGCTTCCTTCTTCATCGGTATCCTTTTGTTCTTATTATTGTCCCTTTTGGGAAACTTTCATACCAACAGCTTTTTCCAGAACATCTTTGGCAGTGCGCTGGTTGCAGGGTTTTCGCTGTGGACGACGGCAATGGGCTGGACTGTCCGCTATGACAAGATGATTATTGGCACGCTGATGAACCTGGTTCCGGGAATTGCCATCACCAACGTGATGAGGGACATTCTGGGCGGCGATTTGATTGCCGGCATCATCAAGCTGGTAGAGTCGCTGATGGTCGCCATCGGTATCGCGCTGGGTGCCGGTATCGCAATTTCCACCCTGCGATACTTCTTCCCCGGAATCTGATGAAAAGGAGGAGATGGGAAAATGAGTGAACATATTCCGGTATTTATCTATACCTTTTTGGCTTGCCTGTCCTTCTGCGTGATTTTTAAATTTCACAAGATTCCGCACATGATTGCAGCGGCGGCAGGCGGGATGCTCAGCTGGGTGATTTATGTCGCCTGCGGCTTTTTGGGCAACGATTTGGCACAGTATCTGATTTCCACCATCATCGTTTCCGCCTATGCCGAGGTGATGGCAAGGGTGTTCAAAGCGCCGGTCACCGGTTTTCTGACCATCGGCATCCTGCCGCTGGTGCCGGGAGGCGGTATCTATTACACGATGGAGTACTGTGTTTCCGGGCAGACCTCCCAGTTTATCGAAACCGGTATCCACACCTTTGCCATTGCCGGTGCACTGGCAGTGGGGGTTTTAATTGTTTCTTCACTGGTGCGGCTGTTCCACATGATGCACATTATCAAGAGATTTAAAAACTTGCGAGCCAAATTTGCAAAAATATAAAAGAAAGCAGGAAAGCATTTAAAGGATTCGAAAAAAACTTTCCTTTTCTTTTGGTCAAAACACATATTTCTTTTTCTGTAATGGATTTTTATTTCTTCCAAAAAGCTGAAATGTTAGGAATATGTAAAATATTTAACAATAAGTTGTTGCTTTTTTTCATATTCATGGTATACTATATAATCGTATAATTAAAATACGAATTCTGTAAAAGGAATGGAGAGTTTTTGAGATGGAAGAATACATATGGCATATCAATCTGTTTGTATTTGTACTTCTGACCGTATGCTACCTGTATCAATTCGTATATGTCCTGGTTGTCCTGTTCAAAAAGGACAACACCCCACAGCAGCCTGCGGTTTTGCACCGCTTTGGCGTGGTCATTGCTGCGCGCAATGAACGGGTGGTGCTGCCGAATCTGATTCGAAGCATTCAGGAGCAGAGCTATCCCCGTGAGCTGGTGGACATCTTTGTGGTCGCGGATAACTGCACCGACGACACCGCGCAGGTCGCGCGGGAGATGGGCGCTGTGGTCTATGAGCGCTGCAATCCACAGCAGGTCGGCAAAGGATACGCACTGGATTTTGCCTTCCACCGCATTGCGCAGGATTACGGAAATCAATATCACGATGCCTTTTTGGTGTTTGATGCGGACAATCTGCTGGATGAACACTACATCGAGGAGATGAACAAGACCTTCTCGCAGGGCTATCGGGTCATCACCAGCTACCGCAACTCGAAAAACTATGCGACCAACTGGATTACCGCAGGATATTCGCTGTGGTTTCTGCGCGAGGCAAAGTATCTGAACAATGCCCGTATGATGCTGGGAACCAACTGTGCCATCTCCGGCACCGGTTTTTTGATTTCCAACGAGATTGTGCGCCGGTACGGCGGATGGAAGTTCCACCTGCTGACCGAGGACATCGAGTTTTCCATCGTCAATGCAATCGAAGGAGAAAAGATTGGCTATTGCGGAACAGCGGTGCTGTATGACGAGCAGCCGGAAACCTTCCGCCAGTCGTGGACCCAGCGGATGCGTTGGTCTAAGGGCTTTTATCAGGTCAACTGGAAGTACGGCAAGGCGTTGATTACAAATCTGTTCCACAAAAAGGAAAACACCTTTGCCTGCTACGATATGCTGATGACCATTGCTCCGGCATCGCTGGTTTCACTGACGTGTCTGGCGATGAACCTTGCTTTCCTGGTGACAGCGCTGCTCCAGCCGCACTATGTGAACACGATGGTGGTGCTGGCAGGAAAATCGGTTCTTTTTGCTTTTGTCAATTTCTACGTCATCCTCTTTGCGATGGGTGTACTGACCACCATCACCGAGTGGAAGCAGATTAAGGCGCCGGCTTACAAAAAGGTGCTGTATACCTTTACCTTCCCGGTATTTATCTTTACCTATGTTCCCATCTCGATTGTTGCACTGTTCAAAAATGTGCAGTGGACACCGATTACCCACAGCGTGGCAAAATCGGTGCAGGAGATGAAATAACTGGATTCCCGATAAAAATAAAAGGGACGAAAGAGAATTTTCTCTTTCGTCCCTTTTTTGCACCCCTTACAGGATGTCGATATGTTCACCGTTGAGTGCCTTGTTCATGCTGCGTACAGCACAGAATTTGCCGCACATCGAACAGCTGTCGTCATGTTCGGGAGAACGGTCGTCGCGGATGGCTTTTGCTGTCTGTGGGTCAATGGCACAAGCCCACTGTGCCTCCCAGTCGAGCGCACGGCGGGCATCACCCATTTTGTCGTCGATTTCCCGCGCGCCGCGCACGCCCTTGGCAATATCCGCGGCATGGGCAGCAATGCGGCTGGCGATGATACCCTGTTTGACGTCGTCGAGGTTAGGCAGAGCGAGATGCTCGGCAGGAGTGACATAGCACAGGAAGGCAGCGCCGTTCATCGCAGCGATAGCGCCTCCGATGGCAGCGGTGATGTGGTCGTAGCCGGGAGCGATGTCGGTTACCAGTGGACCCAGCACATAGAAAGGAGCGCCCATGCAGATGGTCTGCTGCACCTTCATGTTGGCAGCAATCTGGTCCATCGGAACGTGTCCGGGACCCTCCACCATGACCTGTACATCCTTTTCCCAGGCACGTTTGGTCAGCTCGCCCAGACGGACCAGCTCTTCGATCTGGCAGACGTCGGTGGCATCGGCAAGGCAGCCGGGACGGCAGGCATCGCCCAGCGAGATGGTGACGTCATACTCGCGGCAGATGTCCAGAATCTCGTCGTAGTATTCATAGAATGGATTTTCCTCGCCGGTCATGCACATCCAGGCAAAGACCAGGGAGCCGCCGCGGGAAACGATATTCATTTTGCGTTTGTGCTTGCGAATCTGGTCGATGGTCTTGCGGGTGATGCCGCAGTGCAGGGTGACAAAATCCACACCGTCTTCTGCGTGTAGACGAATCACGTCGATGAAGTCGCGCGCAGTCAGGGTGTCCAAATCCCTCTGGTAGTGGATGACGCTGTCGTAAACCGGCACAGTGCCGATCATGGCAGGACATTCTGCGGTCAGCTTGCGGCGGAAGGGCTGGGTGTTTCCGTGGCTGGACAGGTCCATGATGGCTTCTGCGCCCATTTCGATGGCAGAGTTTACCTTCTGCATCTCGACATCATAGTCCTTGCAGTCGCGGGAAACGCCCAGGTTGACGTTGATTTTAGTGCGAAGCATCGAGCCGATGCCCTCCGGGTCGATGCAGGTGTGCAGGCGGTTGGCAGGGATGACCACCTTACCGCAGGCAACCAGCGGCAAAAGCTCCTCCACACGCATCTGCTCCTTGCGAGCGACTGTCTCCAGCTCCGGGGTGATTATGCCGCGGCGGGCGGCGTCCATCTGTGTTGTGTAATTTCGTTCCATTGTTTTGTTCTCCTTTCTATTGCAGCAAGTCTTTCCTCAAAATAAAGGCATGGTCCAACGGACCGCTTCCGTGACCAAGGTCCAGCATGGCAGCAAGTGCCTGCGAGATATATTCCTTGGATTTTTGGATGGCGGTTTTTAAATCCTCTCCCAAAGCAAGGTGGGCGGCAATGGCGCTGGAAAGGGTGCAGCCGGTGCCGTGGGTGTTGGGATTTTGGATGCGCTTGCCGTAAAACCAGGTGGCTTCTCCGTCGGCATACAGCAGGTCATTTGCGTCGCTGACGCTGTGACCGCCTTTGCACAGGACTGCGCACCCACATTCCTCGCTGATGATGCGGGCAGCCTGCTGCATCTGCTGGGAGGAGTGGATTTCGATTCCCGAAAGCAGCTGTGCTTCGGGAATGTTTGGGGTGATGACCGTCGCCATAGGCAGAAGAACGCTTTTGAGCAGGCTGACTGCTTCGGAACGGGCAAGGACCGAACCGCTGGTCGCAACAACGACCGGATCGACGACGATATTTTGCGCATGATAAAAATGCAGTCGCTCCGCAATGGTGTTCACCAGCTCGGGGGAAGAAACCATCCCGATTTTGACGGCATCGGGACGGATGTCCTCAAAGACTGCGTCAATCTGCTGGGCAAGAAATTGCGGAGTGACCTCCATGATGGCTCGAACGCCGGTCGTGTTTTGCGCGGTGAGTGCGGTGATTGCCGTGGTGGCATATACACCGTTCATCGTCATGGCTTTGATGTCAGCCTGAATACCGGCGCCTGCGCTGGAATCACTTCCGGCGATGGATAATGCTGTTTTCATGGGTTATTCTCCTTTGTAGCATCATTTTTTTATAAAGCGGCAGAAGGTGGTGCCCCCAATCTGTCGCTGGTTTGGCTATTGGACGATCTGTCGGGAAAGCGCGGCAAGCTCTCGGGCAGCCTGGCAGGGGTCGGGCTGTGAAAAGATGGCGGATACCACTGCAACTCCGGCAACACCGGTGCCTTTGAGCTTGAGGATGTTGCTACAGTCGATGCCGCCGATGGCAACAACGGGCAGCTCAACCGAGGAGCAGATTTCCCGAAGGATGTCCAGCGGAAGGGTGGTGACGTTGTTTTTGGTGGAGGTGGAAAAGACAGCGCCCGCGCCCAGATAGTCCGCGCCATTTCGAAAAGCGGTGCGTGCCTCCTCAACATTGTGCGCCGAAACGCCGAGAATCATCTGTTCTCCGATGCGCTTGCGCACCTGCTGTGCATCCATGTCGTCCTGACCGATGTGGACACCGTCTGCCTGACAGCGCAGGGCAAGCTCCACATTGTCGTTGATGATGAAGGGGACCCGACGGGCGCGGCAGAGCTTGCCGATGAGCCGGGCTTGTGCAAGGAAATCGGATTCATCCAGCTGCTTTTCACGCAGCTGCACACAGCTGACACCGCCGTCGATGGCAGCGCAGACCTGGTCATACAGGCTGACCTGCGGGCTGGTCCATTTGCGGTCGGTGACCGCGTACAGCAGTAGGGAATTTCTATCGAATTTCATAATCAGCACCTCTTTGCAGTTGTTCGGGAGTCATACAAAAGACGGCATCAATCAAATAAGTTCGAAAGCTGGCATTGCCGTCGCCGGGCTTCATTCGCTCAAAGGCGAGCTGCCCGCACAGTCCCATAGTGCAGACGGCAGCAGCGGCGGCATCCAGCGGGGAATCGGGATTGGCTGCCAAAAAGGCGGCGGTCAGGGCGGACAGCTGGCAGCCGGCTCCGGTGATGCGGCTCATCATCGGGTGTCCGTTGTAGATGCACACCGCCTTTTTCCCATCGGTGACGATGTCCACCGGACCGGTCAGGAGGATGATGCAGCCAAGTTTTTCTGCCAACTGTCTGGCAAGCTTGATATTCTGCCCAAGCTGCTCTTTTGTGACAAGGTCACCGGGAAGCGCATCCACACCGGCGCTGGGACCGCTGGGCTGTGCCTGCTCCAATCGGGCAATCGCACGGATTTCCGAAGCGTTTGCGCGGATGGCGGTCAACTTCAGCTCTTTGAGCAGTTGTGCAACCGTCTGCCTGCGCAGGGAGGAAGCTCCAACCCCGACCGGGTCCAGCAGGACCGGGATGCCAAGCCGGTTGGCAGTTCGACCGGCATCCAACATGGCAGGGACAAGCAGATGGTTGAGTGTGCCGATGTTGATGTTCAGCGCATCGGCAGCAGCAGTGATTTCGGCTGCCTCCTGCGGGTCGCTTGCCATGATGGGACGTGCGCCGCAGGCAAGCAGGAGATTCGCGCAGTCATTGACGGTGACAAAATTGGTGATGCTGTGAACCAGCGGGGATTTTTCCCGCAGATTGGCAAGACAGGTGGAAAGCAAAATAGCGACCTCCCTTTATCGGGCAAGCTGTGCCTGCATATTCTTTAAAACGCCTGCCCGCTGCAAGGTGTACAGCAAAATTCCAGACAAAACTGCTCCGCCGGCGGTGGACACCAAAAAGGGGATGATGTAGGCATAAAAGGCAACCTCGCCTGCGCTTTGTCCCATCAGCAGGATGGCAACCGGGTAGGCGCACAGTCCGCCCAGGATGGAGGTGCCGAACACCTCTGCCAGCAGGGTGGGCATGATTTTTTTGCATTTGGAGAAGGTGATGCCGCACAGCAGTGCGCCGAACATACTGCCGGGAAATGCCATCAAGCTGCCCAGACCCAGCAGGTTGCGCAGCAGGCTGGCGCAAAAGGCGACCCCGACCCCATACCAGGGACCCAGCAGCACCGCGCACAGGATGTTGACCATGTGCTGCACCGGCGCACATTTGCTGGCAAAGACCGGGAAGGAGAAGAGGCTGCCGACTACGGCAACTGCGCAGAAGATGCCTGCGATGGACAATTTACGGATGTTTGTTTTTTTCATTATGACCACTCCTTAATGGGTTCGACAGAGGAGCAAGGCGCCTTGGAACGCAAAAAAAACGGAGACGCCCGATTGGGTGTCTCCGTTTAAAACAGCAAGTTTGCAAACTTCCTACGGCGGCATTATCCGCATCAGGTTAAAGGGTCGAAGTTCGATTACTTCCTCTCAGCCTGCAAACACAAGCTCCCCTGTCGATTTTTGATTGTGGTATCATTATACATCTCTCCAGTGAAAAATGCAACTCTTTTTGGTCAATCTTTTTTAAAGTCGGGCAGCACGCTCATCCGAAAGCCGGATGTCAGCGGTTTTTTCCCAGCCCAAAGCTGATGGACAGGGCTTTGTTGACCTGCGACATTGCACCGGCATCCAGCGAACCCATCTTTTCGCGCAGACGGCGTTTGTCGATGGTGCGAATCTGCTCAAGCAGCACGATGGAATCTCTGGAAAGCCCGCAGCGTTTGCAGTCCAGCTCGATGTGGGTGGGCAGCTTGTTCTTATCGGTTTGGCTGGTGATGGCAGCAGCGATGACCGTTGGACTGTAGCGGTTGCCGATGTCATTTTGCACGATAAGTACCGGTCGCACACCGCCCTGCTCCGAGCCGACCACAGGACTCAGGTCCGCATAGTAAATATCTCCACGTTTCACAATGATCACACTCCGAGATTTTGTTGGATTTTGCTTCCCTGTTATTGTAACCGGCAAAGGGCGCGGTTAAACATCCCAACTGTTTTTTTATCGGTGCGGTAAGGCTTATGCCTGCTAACAGCTTATGGAGGAAAGGGGATTTTGTGCCTGTACGCAGGAAACAAAGCGCAGCAGGCAGCATATACTGATGATTTGTATTTTGAAAGGAGATGCCCGACAGGCGGCAAAACTGGTCTTTGCAGTCCGCCTTTTGCATCGGGAGCAGGCAAAACGGCAGAAGCGGACCGGTGGAAAGATGCACCGGCATTGCCAGCGGCTGTATACGGGTGCAGCTGCTGGCAGGAAAACCGGAAAAAGTATTTAAAAAATCATCCAATTTCTGAAAATAGAGCAAACAGCATAAAAACAGGACTAAGAAAATCAAAAAGAAAGATATATTGCACAATCGAAAGGGCGAGGCTGGAAGAATCCACCGGTTGAAAAAAGAAAGTACGACATCTATAATAGCGTCAGGACACAGACGACAGGACAAAAGTAAATCAAACATTCTCAGGAGGAATTACCATGAAAAAATTTGTATCCATCTTTTTAGCAGCCTGCGCGATGTCTGCCATGAGCGTGACCGCCTTTGCACGACAGGCAGATGCCGTCAACGTGATGTCGGACGAGTCGCTCAAACTCAGTTTTGGCGAAGAAACTTTTGAACAGCTCATCCAGCCGGGTCAGAACTACACCTATCCGCTCTACTTGGAGCAGGAGGGCGGCAAGCTGGTCCCATTGACCGACGAGCATCTGGAGGACCTGCGGCTGCGTGCAGAAACCAAAAACGGACGTTCGGTCCTCTCGTCCTTTGAGGTAGAGAAGGAAGGCGACCGCTATCAGCTGGAGGTGACCGCGCAGGCAGGCTGGCCGACTGCACAGACCGAAGTGGAAGGAACGGTCAAGGCGGTCAAACGCTCCAACGGAAAAGCCGTGGGAAGCGTGCAGGCGGAGATGACCGTAGGCTATCCAACCATCCCTGATGAAGCGCTGGCAGATGTAGAGGACGGCGGCTCGGTCTTTGTTGCAGCGGACGCTCCGGTCATCACTACCAAGCAGTTTGAACAGCTGGACAAAGCTGCCGACGGCGGCAAGGTGACCTTTACCAATGGTCTGTGGAGCTATCAGGTGCGGGTTTCCGGTCAGGAATCGCTCAATCTGCTGCACAACGAGCGCGCCATCAAGGAGGTGTCCTCCAAGTTTGAGGACCAGAATTTCAAATACATCTCCTTCCCGGGCGGACCGGCATTTGATTTTACCGGCACCATGACCATCGACCTGTCGGAGGAGATGGAGGATTTTGGCGGTCAGTTCTATGTCTACCGTTATTTGCAGGGAAGACTGCACCAGCTGGATGCAACGGTCGATCTGGACGCACAGACCCTTTCCTTCCAGACCAAAAACCTGGGCAGATTTGTTATCACCGACAAGGCGATTGCAGACGGCACCCTGGTGGATGAAAGCTTTGCCGGCACCCAGCAGGCTCCTTCGGAGAACACCAACCAGAATAACCAGAGCAGCCAGAGTGGCAGTCAAAATGACGGTCAGAATGGCTCTTATTCCGAAAATCAGGACTACCAGGCAGGCGGTGCGGAGAAGGGAAACCCGGACACCGGAGCCGAGGACCATCTGGCACTGGCAGCAGCGGCAGCAGTTGTGTCCGCACTGGCAGCGAGCATCATTTCCAAAAAAAGATAAAATTGATTTCCCGTTTACCATTTGATAGAAAATCCATCCTGTGAGAGATGCCGTCTTCCGGCTGCGCTGCAAAGCCAAAACCGGAAGGCGGCGTTTCTCTGTTTGTTTGACAGCCGGGAAATTCTGCCGTTTACTTTCAAGTCGCTGTTGACAGAAAAGGGGAAACCTTTTATAATGAAATTGTCTGGAACTTCGGCAATTTTTACTGAGGGGAAGGTCTTTACTACCATTGTTTTGTTCAGATTATGATAAAATACCGGAAAGGAAGATTCTTATGGCTTTAGAGCACGTACAGGAATTATTCGACTTTATTCAGCAGTCCCCAAGCTGTTTTCATGTCATCGAAAATGTAAAAAAACAGCTGACCGAGCAGGGCTTTGAGGAGCTGTGCGAAAACAAAAACTGGCAGATTAAAGAGGGCGGAAAATACTTTGTGACCCGCAATCTTTCCTCTGTCATCGCATTCAAGGTTCCAACCAAAGATTTCAAATCCTTCCACATCGTTGCCAGCCACAGCGATTCCCCGACCTTCAAGATCAAAGATCACCCGGAGCAGATGGTCAAGGGCAAATATGTTCAGCTGAACACCGAGCGCTACGGCGGCATGATTTATTCCACCTGGTTTGACCGTCCGCTGTCGATTGCCGGTCGTGCGCTGGTCAAGACCGAAACCGGTGTTGCAACTAAACTGCTCAACATCGACCGCGACCTGCTGGTCATCCCAAATCTGGCTGTCCACATGGACCGCACCGTCAACGACGGTATGAAATACAACCCACAGGTCAACCTCCTGCCGCTGTACGGCGATGCTGCTTCCAAGGACACCTTCAATAAGCTGGTTGCAGAGGCTTGCGGAACCGCAGAGGAGAACATCATCTCCACCGACCTGTTCCTGTACAACCGCACCGCTCCTACTGTATGGGGTGCGCACAACGAGTATATGTCCTGTGCAAAACTGGACGACCTGGAATGTGCATTCTCCTCTCTGAAGGCATTCCTGAAGGGAGAAAACAGCCAGAGCATATCGGTCTGCGCCATCTTTGACAACGAAGAGGTTGGCAGCAGCACCAAGCAGGGCGCAAACTCCACCTTTATGTATGACATTCTGCACCGCATCAATGAAAACCTGGGACGCACCGAGGAGCAGTATCACACCGCAGTTGCTTCCAGCTTCATGCTGTCGGCAGACAACGCACACGCACTGCATCCAAACCATCCGGCAATCTCCGACCCGACCAACCCGGTTTATCTCAACGAGGGTATCGTAATTAAACACAACGCAAACCAGAAGTACACCACCGACGCAGTTTCTTCGGCAATCTTCCAGAAGATGTGCGAAGAAAAGAACGTACCGTACCAGCACTTTGTCAACCGTTCGGACGTTGCAGGCGGTTCTACTCTGGGCAACATTGCAAACACCCACGTTTCCCTCAACACTGTGGACATCGGTATGGCGCAGCTGGCAATGCATTCCAGCTATGAAACAGCCGGCGTGCTTGACCTCGATTATATGATCGCAGGCATGGAAGCGTTCTACAACAGCGCAGTTGTAGCACAGTGCGACGGCGCATACGACATCCTGTAATCTGTAAAAAATTCAGTAAAAAAAGGACATCTCCGAATAGGAGATGTCCTTTTTGTGTGTTTTGTTATGCGCTTTGGTCGGTGTAAATCTCGTTGCTGGAAAAGGTGTGTTCCTCTCCTAAAACAGCGTAGACCGGCGGTTGTGTTTGCCAGTGGGAGATAGCTTCATCAAATTTTTTCAGCATTTTTTCGCGGTCCTGCGGCAGGGTTCCGCGCACACGGACCTTGAGCATATCGTGCATTCCATCGTAGTGCAGACCGGGGACCTGAAGCAGGGAAACCAGCAGACGGTCCTCCATCAGATTTTCCAGTTCGCTGGCAGGAGTAAAGCGTCCTGCCTGGTAATCACGGAAGAGCGGCGCGCGCCGGTTGAGGAAAAGAGAAAAGTTGATGATGCGTTCCGGTTGGGTGCGGTTAAAAAACAGGGCGGTCTGCTGTGCATTTTCCGTTCCTCTGCCCGCTCCGGCAATGCCGGTCATGATGTGGGCGTTGAAAATCATGCCGGCGTTTTTCATCCGTTCGATTTGACAGTACGCCTGTTGGAGGTTGTGGTCCTTCTTGGTAAAGGAAAGCACATCGTCCAGCCCGCTTTCGATGCCAAGATAGAGCCTACGCACCCCCTGGTCGTACAACAGCCGCAGTTCCTCGTCCGACTTTTGGCTGATGTTGGTGACGGTGGCATCCATATTGACCATCCGGCAGCCGGGAAAGTAGCGGTGTATCAGCTCCAGGATGTGCAGCAGATGGTCGGTTTCCATGCCAAAGGCGTTGCCGTCGCCCAAAAAGATCTGCACCGGATTGCCTCCTGCTGCGCTGACCCGCTTGAGCTCCTGCTCCACCTGTTCTATGGGCAGGGGTCTGTAACGAAGGTGCTTGAACAGCGTGCAGAAGGTACAGCGATTGTAAGAGCAGCCTACCGCTACGGGAAGCATATAAGAGGAGCGCTCCATCGGCGGACGGCAGATTTGACCTTCATATTCCATACAAAATCCCCCTTGATTGATTCGATACGGCAGGGACCATCTCCTGTTGATGGTTCCTGATATTATTTTATCATGGATGGTGAAGCAGTACAAGCGAGGGAAAATAGAAAAAATCAATCGGAATTTTTGGAGGATAAAAAAATCCCCGAGTCGCAGACTCGGGGATTAGGATGATTTTACGGTTTGATTTTGCGGCATTCCAGATAGAAACGTTTGTCTGCTGCGGTACCCATCGAGAAGGTCTTGCGCGGCAGGGCGCCGTCAATCAGGATGGTTTCAAACAGCGACTGCTTTGGAATTGGCGGGAAGAGGATGCCGATGTTGTCCACCTGGGCTGCCAGCTTGCGCACGATGGTTTCCCCATGGACATAGTCCACCTTGCCGGAAAATTCGCGGATATAGTGGTCGATAAAATTCTGTACGGTGCCGGTGACCACGTTGGAGGATGGGTCGGCAATCCAGATGCGGGTGGTTTCGTTGCCGATGACGCAGTCAAAATACTGCTGACCTTCCTGCGGCGTGAAGGAGATGCGGTGCATCCGGCTGAGCTGATGCAGGAAGTTTGCGGTATCTACGCCGAACACCATTCGGTTGATCGGCTCAAAATCGAAGGATGGGTCGTTGAGGTTGACAATCTCTGCTAAGGTGTAGCGTGCAGGATGATTTTGCAGCTTCTGCGGGGAGAGGGTGCGCTTGAGGTTGTCATAGTGCAGCTTGGCAGTTGCCAGCGAGTTGTTGCCGTCGCCTACTGCATAGACCAGGATGCCCTTGTCGGTGATGCCGTATTTTTCTTCCATCCAGTCGATGTTGGCAAGGGAAGAAAGTGTGCGGTCGATGTGCTCGGACTGCTGCGGGGTAACCAGATAGCCGCTGATGCTGCCGCTGTCCTTCATCAAATCGAAGGAGTACAGCTGCTGCATCTGCTGGGTCTGCTGCTCGAGCGGAGCAAAGACGGCATTTTCACGGTCGTCAATCAGCAGCATGGTGTGGGACACCTCGAGCGGAGCGACATCGCGGATGTTCAGTCTTGGCTCGATAAGGTTTTGGATGACCCCTTCGGTCGCACGGACAGTGGTGCGGGAGCCGGGATTGAATTCATACTGCTCCAGATCGATGACGCCGATCAGTCCGCAGCGGACCTTGCCGTTGGAAAGGATACGGCGGGTGTAGATGTAATCGTGTACCTCGCTGAACAGATGTCGGCGCAGGTAGGTGCGCATGGCGCGGTTAACGGAGGCAATGTGCTGCTCCAGGTCGGTGCTGGTGAAGTCGATTTCCGGCACCATCATGTTTAAGGTGGAAGGTTTGGTTCCCACAAACTTTTCCACCTCGCGCCAATACTGCGGCTGGGAGGTGTACTGGTCACAAGCAATGACACTCCACGCAGTCATATTTTCAACATTGGGGACCAGAATGTCACCTTTTGAGAAACCGGTATTATTCACAGCACTTCCTCCTGTATGATAAAGATTGATTCACGGTAAATTTGCTTAAACGGATTATCTTGATTTGGTAAAATTCACATCTATACTGTAATCATATCACAAACTGTGCAAAAATTCCAGCACAAACTGACACTTTTTCTGAAAAGCAGAACAAAAATGAACGTTTTTACCAGACTTGCCGGAAAAGTTGGAGAATATACTATAATTTTGACGAAAAATTCGTTTAAGATGCAAAATGTTCTCATAGAAACTGTATACTACAAAAAAGGAAATCAGTACAATAATACCATATTTCAAAAAGAAAACAAGAGGAAAACTGCCGAAGCAACGATACAATTTAAAATAACTTTTTCTTATTATAAAATCAGCTCGCTGACATCGGTGACCTTTGCCCTGCCCAGCAGGTCGCGGCGGTGATAATCAAACAGCATGGCACACAGCCGCGGCTGACGGGTTTGCGGGTCAAAGGAGAATACCTGAAGGTGCGCCTGACGGCTGTGCTGAAAGAAGTTTTCTTCTCCGAACAGGCAGCGCAGCTGTGCTTCGTTACGAAACAGCGCGCGAATTGCTTCGCGGTAGGGTAGGTTTGCCTGGGTGGTGACCCGTTCGGGCAGCTTTTGCGGCTTGGTGTGCAGGCACAGGTCGAACAGGCACAGGTCGTGCAGCAGTCCCTCCTGTTCGGCGCGCGCAGGGTAGCGGGAAAAATAGTAATCCCAAAGGGTGGTACAGCGCTCGGCAATTCCCTGTGGAATCAGATGCAGCTGATGCTCTACCTTCCAGGCGCCAAAATCCAGGAAGAAGGAGAAGGGAGAAGCCTCCTGCGAGAGCATCCATTCGATTTGATTGCCGAACAGTCCGCTGTTGTAGTAGTCCTCCACCACCGACTCCATCTCTTTGAGCTGGAGCAGCTGCGGATAATCGAGCCATCGGGTGCGGATGAAGGTAAAGGGCGGACGGCGGCTGTACTCCAGCCCATACTCCGGTGCCTTCTGTTCCATCAGCGAGCCTTTGAGTACCTTTAAAAATCCAAGCTGCATCTGCTGCGGGCGAATCTGCATGACGGTGTCGAAGCTGCGTCCAAAGCTCTCCAAATCCTCATACGGCAGACCGGCAATCAGGTCGAGGTGCAGGTGGATGTTTTTGGGCTTGTCCAGCTGGCGGCAGATGGCAAGAAGTCGTTCGGTGTCGGTAGTGCGGCGAATCTCACGGATGGTATCGGGGTTGGTAGACTGCACGCCGATTTCAAACTGGAACAGTCCCTGCCGCACGGTGGAAAGAAAGTCGATCATCTCCTGGTCAATCAGATGGGCGGTCAGCTCAAAGTGGAAGTTGGTGACCCCGTTGTCGTGCTCGGCAAGATAGCGCCAGATTGCCATTGCGTGCTCTTTGGAGCAGTTGAAGGTGCGGTCCACAAATTTGACCTGCTGTACTCTGGCATCCAGAAAGCGTTGGAGGCGCTGGAAGGTCAATTCCAAAGGAAGATAGCGCACCCTGCCGGCAACCGAGGACAGGCAGTAGCTGCAACGGAAGGGACAGCCGCGAATCGACTCGAAGTAGAGGATGCGCCCGCTAAGCTGGTCGATGTCGGGATAGGGAAAGGGCAGTTGCGCCATGTCCATCAGCTCGGCGGCAGGATTGCTTTGGATCGTTCCGTTTTTATCCCGCCAGCACAGCGAGTGTACCTGCTCGATGGGCAGCTCTCCATTGAGAAAGCGCAGGTATTCCAAAAAGGCGGTTTCCCCCTCTCCGCACAATACGCCGTCCAAGGCAGGCTGCTCCTGCAAAAGCTGTGCGCTGTTGTAGCTGACCTCGGGACCACCGGCTAGGATGATGGTCTGCGGGCAGATGCGGCGGTACTCCTCAGCAAGCTCCATCATCATGCCGATGTTCCAGATGTAGCAGGACAGCAACAGGACGTCCGGCGAGCGGCGGTAGACCTCCTCAAGGATGTCGGGAAGATGCTGGTTGATGGTGTATTCGGCAATTTCACAGCCGTAGCCGTACTGTGCGGCATATTCCTTCAGGTAGCGGACAGCCAGATTGGTATGGATGTATTTGGAATTGAGGGCGGTAAGCAGGACCTTCATATTGTATGAGCCTTCCTTTCTATGGAGCAAAAGATAACATCAAATAAGAATATCATACCACAATCCTTGGCAAATGAAAACGGAGCAGAAACGTTTGCTGATTAAAAAGACCGGGAAATGGAAAGAATAACGGCAGCATGATGCGAAGGAGGCTTTTTGGATTGATGAGAAGGGCAAACATCGGATTGTACACCGACCGGATGGTGCTGTCGGTGCAGGAAAGCGTGCAGGAAGGAAGCTACTGCCTGTTGAGAAGGCAGGTGCAAGAGGATTTTTTGAATGAACAGGGCAGTCTGGATGTGGACAAAACCGTGCAGGCAGCAGAAGGGCTGGCGCAGCTGGCAC